>Ga0310786_10000055_pt1 | contig 179396 bp, 226 predicted proteins | sample AusTroGonzalo_MG_FD_203881 | JGI IMG/M metagenome (GOLD analysis project Ga0310786, IMG submission 203881) | Bovine rumen microbial communities from tropical cattle in Woodstock, Queensland, Australia - Gonzalo_03 (v2) (version 2) | ecosystem: Host-associated > Mammals > Digestive system >...
TACCTGTGAGAAGCTGTTCCGTGGCTGCAGACGGTAGCATGTTGTTCACTGGTTTGTTATCCGCTTCGGATCTTATAGGGTCCAAACCGACCAAGCGGTCCCGGATCACGACGGCAACTCTGGTGTCCATGAACGAGGACCCGACGAAGGACAGATTTGTCTATACCGCACTGCTGTCGAACCAGATACCGCTGATCACAGGGACGCACATTGTCATTGACTTACATATGAAGATCGGAGGCTAAGATGTCGGATACGACAATCAGCACCTACACGGTGCCCCTCATAGGCAACCAGACGGCGCCAACCAATGAAGCCGCTGTTGCTATGCTTGACAACTCCCTGTCCTATATTCAGGGTGCTTTGAACGAACTGGCTGGACGCCAGGCCGAGACGGATACCAAGAACGCTATCATTCAGCATGATGTTCCAATCAGTGCTGATGTCAGCGCTGGAACACTGGTCTACTTCAATTCTGAGACATCTACATACGAGCCCGCACTTGCTGTCCTGCTTCCGCTGCCCGGCGAGAACGGCGCCAGTATCGAAGCACCGAGTGCTCGTGTCGAAGGTATCATTCTGTACGCGGACAACAACCAGGCGACTGGCACTTTGCTGAGAGGTGGGTATTACAAGAGTGATACCGTGGCAGATAACTGTCTTGGTACTGACGCAACAGCAGGTACCTACTATCTGTCAACTACGACGGCCGGCAAAGCAACAAAGGACACCAACGGTCTGCTTCGCCAGCCTGTGCTTTCCTATTATGGCGATGGTATGTTCAGCCTGACTCTGTTCTACATGGCGCATGACAGTCACTACCACACGACAGCCATTTTGACAAGTGCCTGGACAGCTGTCAGTGAGGACGACGAAGATGCACCGGAAAATGCCAAATGGATCTATGATGGTTCACTTCTGGCAAGTGCGTACGTTGGGGTCCTGTCCAGGGTGACAACCGCTGTGTTCTGGAATGGTGAACTTCAGCCGACGCTGACCGATACCTCGTCGCAGTTCGACATCGTGAACGGCAAGCTCTACGCAAAGACCGCTGATGCACCTGCTGCAAACAGTGTGGTTATATTCAATCACTTCCCGTTCGCATACAACAGTTCGGTGGTGCGCAGCATCCAGTCTTCCAATGAGAACATGTTGCGTGTTACGGATGCCAATGGTGTCGTAATGCTGACCCCGTACGATTTCATTGCCGGTGATTCTGCGCCGGCGCAGCTGGCTGTGTCCAGCATCGTGGAAGGGAAGGTCAGCTACACACCTGTCGTGTCCGGTATCAATGCGGGCCCTGGCATGGCTGTCAGTCGCAACATCAACGGCATTACAACGGTCTCACTGAAAACGCTGGTTGGTGATCAGATCGACGCCTACAGCATCCAGCATAATGGCACGACGCTCATCACGGACGGTGTGATCCAGTACATAACCTTCCCGCAAGGTCGTTCCTCCGAGTTTGTCATGTTCCTGCCTGTGACTGATGTACCGGAAGGTGTCACACTCCAGGCATATGCTTGGGGCACCATGAAAGACAGTTCGGCAACGCTGAATGTGACTGGCTACTTCATTCCACAGCCAACTGCTGATAACCCGACGACTGTTCCTAATACAACAGACCTGACCAATACAGTGTCCCTGGCTTTCAGCGGAACGACTGATATGCTGTCTTACAGCGAAGTCGCGCTGACCGGCTTCACGGTTACACAGCCTGGTATGCTGGTCGCGAGAGTCAGGACACAGGGAACGGCATCGGCGAACTACAAGCTGCTGCGCGTTGGCTTTAAGCTGGCCGTCGCGGAATCCAACAGCTCCTCGGCAATCACACCTGATCCGGAGGCAATCGGTATGGTCACAGGCACACTTCCGGCCGCTCAGGCGATTAGTGCTGGTCAGGCGGTCTACATCAACGCTGATGGCAAGCTGGCTGTTTGCGTGGCGAATAACCAGGGTCTTGCCGGCGCATGCGTCGGTATCGCCATGAACGGCGGTTCGACCGGCACAGAAATCACCTATGTTATCAGCGGCATACTCTCCGGCGGTTCCGGCTTCGTTCCTGGTACTCCGGTTTACATAAACACGGACGGCTCACTCATCAATCTCACCTCCGACGCGGCTCTGGAAACATTCCTTGCTGGTACTGCCATGTACATCCAGCGCGTTGGTACGGCCGTCACAACGAACCTGGTGCAGGTCGCTATTGAACCTGCCATAACCAAGGGCGCAGTATGACGAATCTTGAAGAGCAGTCTCTGGAATACCTGAACCAGAACATGCACCGAAATTATCCTATTCAGGACACGTGTATCGTCGTGAGCGAGGATGGGACTTATCTCCCGTCTTCGTTCCTGGTCGATATGAAACTCAACATACCTGTCGATATCGGGGATACAACGACTATCGACACAACCAAATTCTTTGTCTCGGCAGTCAACCATTACTCGGCATCCGTACAGGTGGTCATCAGTTATCAGTACGATGACAATCACTCCTTTGAGTGCGCCTGTTCCTCTGCCATTGTAACAGGAACTGGCAGTACACCGTATCCGACGGTTGTATCACTGACACCGGCCTCCGGTATCCCGGACGACGCTGCTTATAACGCACTTCGAGGACTGTCCGGGGAACTGTATATAGGGTCTACAGAAGAGCTCGTAAATATGGGCTCTCTGAAGTTCACGATGCAGACAGCTCCGATCAACCCGACGTGTATCACGAAGACGGCGCTCATCACAAACATCGTGACGAACATCACCGTACTCGGTTCAGATGGTCAGGCAGTTGCTACCGTTACAGGAAATGTGACTCTGCAAGCAGGTGACGGAATTAAGTTCACATGGGATGCCACACACGGTCTTCTCACAGTGGCTGTTGATGAGGAATGGCTGGCTGATGAAGTGCGGGCTATTCTGGAGGATGGTGAGAGTGCTGTCTCGAATAATCCGATCAGGAAGATCAATGGTATCAGACCTGACAACAACGGCAACTTCGTTATTTCTGGGCTGGACTGCACGAATGTGAGCGGAAGCGGGGCACACGGCATCTCAATCGACAATCCATGCTCCAGACCGTGCTGCAGCGAGGAATCCGGCGATCTTGTGGATATCAAGGATTCCCAGTCACAGCTGGCTGAGAACGTGAACCGTATCAGCCAGAGTCTCGACTCATTTATCCTCAGCCTGAACAACGTTGAAACAAGACTTCCTTCGCTGGTTGCCAGCAGAAAGTAAGGACTGATGATTCAGCCAACTGGAATTAAAATCGGAAATGGAATAAATGCCGCTGAAACCGGTGATACCCTGACTGTCGGAATCAGCAGGGATGCCGTGCTCGCTGCTGTAAAGAGCAATGCAGTGTACAGCATCAATGGCAAATACGCAGCACCAGATGGCTCGTTTTTCATAGGTGGCTCGGCATGTGACAGCTGGGTCGAGGTTGCAGGGGGTACCGCCAAGGGAACCACCGACGTGATCGACCAGGCTGTTTATGGCGGCACTGCAGGCATCGCGCTGGTTGACCTGTGCCCGGCCTGTACGACTTGTGACACCTTGTTCCGTATCAAACAGGAACTGGAATGGCTCGATATCTGGGTCAACATGATGAAGGACGTCATGCTGCATTACAATGAGGGCACTGGCTCAGCTGTAGCTCCTGTGCACACTGGCGGCCTTGACTGGAACAAAGAGAAACTGGAATCCATGCGCATCATAGGTTCTACGGTGTCCGATAACTGCACGGCGTCCTGGGTTCCTATTGAAAAGATGGATGCCAAGCAGCTCCTGCAGCAGTACATCACAGTGGTCCACATGTGGAACTATGCCGTGGTGCAGAACAATGCCAGTTTCCGTATCGAAATCGCACCAGAGGATACAGCAGGCTTCGTTGTGCAGACAAAGCGTGCTCTCCCGAACTGCGATGGTACCTGGCGCATTCGCTGTACCGTGACAGTCAGTTACGATCATCGCGTCATGGACGACGGCAACATCAGTACGGCAAAGCAGGACCTCAGCGTGTTCGTTCCAGAGCCTACGCTGTGGTTCAAACCTTTCAGGATGGAAGAGAATGGTGTTACGGTCGAGCAGGCTGCACTGCAGACTGATACAGAGGTCGGTGTTCCGGGATCCGAGGATACGGGCATGACGATTCTGACAGAAGCCAAGGTCCATGTTACACATGACCAGAACTGCACGACCAAGACGATACAGACAGACTTCATAAAGGCGCGTGTCGCAGGTACATATGGTCTGGATTTCAAATTCCTGCCCTTTGTCAACTTCGTGATGTACGACAAGCAGAATCATGTCATTTCTGTTCGTGGCGGCACGATCAATATCACAGGCAGGACTGTAGGCGACAACGTCTACTATGACTTTGCACCTGACCACACTAGCCGGCAGCCTATTGTGGCACCCACAAAGGATGATTACCTGAATGCGAAAACGGCACCCACGGCATCTGTACCATTTAACAATGTCTGGCGTGTGGAAATCAAGTGGGAGATCGGTAAGCCGGAATCCTACGAGGAAGAGAACCTGATCGGATTCACAGAGATCAGAAGAACAACGTCCTCAGAGGAAGGGAATGAGGTTCCTGAGATCACCACGCTGGTTCCTGGTTCAACAACTTTTGAGGAGGCGCTTGCCGGCTACAATGTGCCATTTGAGTCTGAGTCCTTCTTCGAGTACAAAGAGACCAGGATGTATACCACAACCGGTGCCCGTGAGCCGAACAACCAGGCTATTATAACAGGCTCCACAATACCTGTGGATGTTCCCGTGACATCCAGTACACAGGAATTGACGACAACATAAAGGAGTAGCATGATTACCACCTTCATCAACGACAGGAAACTGTCGGATTATCCGTTCTGCAAACTGGAGGAGCCTCGTCCGTTCCCACCGGGTTGCATTACGTATCTTGGCGTTTGTATTCATGGTGCCGAAGATGGTTATCCGCTTTTTGCGTCTGCCATCAGTATCTCTATGGATGGCGTACTGGTCTCAATCTGCAAAGAGCTGTCTGAAACAACATCTGCAAGTATCGGCTCAATCTATGTAGCAGCTGACAAAGACTCTGCTGGTATCGAAATATCGAACTCCACTGTTCACTGTGACATCAATATGATGATTGACAGGTCCATGTTACAGAACTCCTTTGGTAACTACAACGGGAAGTTCTATCTGGATCCAACCTGTGTTACATACATGAGTGATTCCGTATACGGGGTCCAAAAAGGGCTTGTGATAAACGGATCGACCTACACGGTTGACAGCCATGTCAATTTCTCCTGTGCAGGAGACCTGATCAAATTTACAGAACCTGTTGCAAACGTTACAGGTACAACTTGTACTACATACCTGAAAGCCAGTGCTGATGTCAACGAGTACGCGCTGACTGACAACACGACTGTCTCTGAGAGTCCAGTACAGGCTGTGAACACGATACAGATACCAACCGGAGATGCTACTCAGACATATCCAATGTTCGGAATCCTACCGGACCCCGAAAGTAACGCTGTGACAATGGTGGCCAGCGGCAGCACAACCGAGCCGGCTGATCTGGTTCTTGAGATTTGGGGTAATACGGACTTCCCGAACTGCTATAAAGGAAAGGGGGACCAGGCCTGATGTTGGACTACAAGAACAACCTTGACAGGACGGCAGAGGGTTCCATCTCCAACTGGCCGTTCACGTATGAGAGCACAAGAGACACTGGAGACGGTGTCATGGAGTCCGGCGGGTTCTTGTCTGTGTCTATCAATGTTGACCAGTCTGTCGCGCTCCCGTGTCGTTTCAAAGGTGTTACAGCAGACGGACGTCTCGTGATCTGTGACGCAGCCGGCGCAGAGGTCTGCAGTGGCCAGCTCTATGCAGCCAGTGATCAATCTGACTACAGCTCCTTCTTTCTATACGACCAATATGCTGCGCTTCGTGGCTTCATCTGCTGCAAGACAGATGTCTGCATTCAGCTATGGATGCTGTCCAAGTATGCGAATGACATGCACTACTTTGGAAACAAGTCTTTTGTGTTGCTTCCGCAGTGTCATGTGCAGTCTATACAGGGTACTGCGAAGACGTTTGGTGTAAATGGCAGATTTACGGCAGCAAACCTGATTATTCGCTGTTCGAATGCTACAGATCATAGAACCTGGAATGTGCTGCCAGAGCGCGTCGATGTCACTGAGAATGGCACGACACACCACAAGCTGTCCTTCAGTGTGTACAACATCATAGACCCAGGCCCGAATACCTGGTGCAGAGTTTATGCGGCTGACCAGATCTGGAACGTGGAGGGCTGCAATCTGATCATAAAAGCCGGTCTGACCAGCAACTTGCGTGTCATCACTACAGACGCTTCAATTATACTGAGAGGTGTCCTCGATGCTTAACGACCTGAAAGACCTGAATATCAGTTACCCGTTCATGCCAGTGGCATCCATGCCGGAGTTCTTCGGCAACGTGAAGAACATGCGTGTTCTGATCGAGCTTCCTGCGATGCAGCCGGTGGACAACGGTAAGAACGGCGATTTCATTACGGCGATCCTGAAGGGGTTCCATAATGACGATGGTGACAAAGCACGTGTTCATATTGTGTGCGCCAGTTACGGGTATGCAGAAGACATCGAGGTGCCTGTGTTCTACGGAACGCTGCCAACAGGCAATTCATGGCTCTACACAGACGGCCCTGTACCTATGACTCTCGACATGAACTACAGGATTCATCCGTCCTGCCTTATATTCCAGCAGCTGGCCCCAGTACTGCGCCTTGAGATGCCCAGTAGTGGTTTACCACCGGTTGATGTCAAATTGGAAGATGACGACGTTCTGAGTCCCTATATGCTGGACACAGATCTGTTCACATGGGATGACTGGCTGGAGCTTGTGAACGGAAACAATGTCGAAGTGTCCGGATCGTCCGATAGCGTAGTCTTTATGGGCGCTGCCGGTATAGGCAGAGGTACGTTCCCTGTATCGCCATATACAACAGACAGCTCTGTAAACGGTCGTCGTGGCGTCGGGCTCCGCAGTATCAATGGACTCGCAGGTAATGTTCTCATACAGCCTGACCGTTCTGTTGATATAAGGGAAGACGAGTTGGCTGTTGGCGGCAGCACGATTGGCGTTGTCTACGTCAGAGACGTTATACAGGAGTAAGCATCTATGATTCGTATCGGTACAAACAGGTGCGGCTATATCGGCTACACCTGCCGTGGTATCCCTCAACTGCATGGAAGTCATGAGACAGTTGTCGAGGGCACCACAATCACTGTGCAGCATATGTTCAATGAGGCCAATGAGCTGGTCTCCGCGATGCGCCAGGAGTTCGATAAACTGCCTCTGCGCATCAAGGGCATGGTGTTTGCTGCCGATACGATCAACATGGGATGGCCTGAAGGCGGTCCGCATCCTGAAGTTCCCGAAATCAGCTGTCGCTACGATACAGACCCGTTTTCAATCAGCAAAAAGGTTGCAGAACAGAGCAACCATATTGCAGTTGCGATCAGCGGTCAGACATACCAGTACCCCGTGTTTGGCAGCACAAATGGCTGGGTTGATCTGTTCAATGCCTGTGATGTTGCAGGTGGTACGGATGGATACTGCTACAGACGCGATGTGTTCTTGGAAAAGACACTGGATACGGAAGAAGGCGGTGTCACTGTCAAGGGACACACGCTGGCACTTGTGGACAACATCCCGGCATTTGTATCAGGCAACACAGAGTATATCATGGGTCCTGGTCTGTTGGAGCCGATGCTGGACACAGACTTCGATCCGATAGATATAGACACGATACCGGCATGGGAAGCGGGTGATGACAGTTTCATTTTCACGACGACTGTGCTAGGCGCCTGGAAAGGTGTGGTTGATGATCGCTTCAGAAACGTCTATGCCAGACTGAACAACATTCCAACAGCGGCAACAGATTACAATCTGCGTGATCTGAAGCGGGAAGAATATGAAAACACGGATTGTCAGAACTTCAGAATCAACCTGTCTTCTGGTGACTCCTTGCAAACAAGGGGGAACCAGATAGCAAACCTGTACACGGTGACGGACGGCCAGGTTGCTGTGGATGACTACACTGTCTATGTATCCGGTGATGTATTCACAGTCGAACCGGCTGTGGAATATCCTATCTATGTCTGGGTTCGTGTCTACGAGACCGATAGCACAGGCGAGACCACAACAGCCGAGATCGTTCTGCTTGATGATTCTTATAGCATAGGTGATGAGCTTAGCGGTGGTGAAGTCATAGCAAAAGAGCAGATCTCTGTTCCGGGCTCTGTGTACAGGTATAAGTACACTGTCCAGTTCGATGATGGTCGCAAATACACAGGGCTGCTGTTCTTTGGCTTCCCTCTGCCGGATGCTGATGATCATGTTGTAGTCGTTGGTGGCGTCCGCAAAGTGTTTGGCGGGACAGACGATGACTCGTTTGTGCTGTTTAAGATCTTCCAAACAGAGTGCTCTCCTGTGATGAACTTTGCCAGTGACGCAGAAACGGGTCTACATGGCGTCATCGACTTTGATATAGACGGAAACGAAATCATCACACCGCTTCCAGGATCAACAGTAACACCTGCACCTGGTATTGTTCAGCCTGCTGTGAACATCGCACTGGTAGTCAATGGCTCTACGGAGACGAACACACAATCGACCACGGATGTTCCGACTGTAGAAGCTGTTTACAATTTCATACACGGTATCACAGCTTATAATGGACCGGTTGCCAATGCGAAGGCTACGGAAGTAGAACTGTCTGGTATTTCCGGTAGCACTGTGTTTGGCGAACCTGTTGATTATGTGATTCCAATCAACAAAGACAGATGGGCGCAGAATACAGAAGATGAAATCACTGGATACACTGCTGCCGAGAGCATGTACGAAGCCGCCAAGGCGGCATGGGAACTTGCTGGCGAGCCCACAGAAGGCGAGATCTACGAGGCTTACATCGAGGCCAGCACAGTATACAGCGATGCGTACTACACTGTCTATGGTTATGTTTCTGATGGTGAACCGGGCACAACATATGTGATAAACAACATAGTGCTCATGAACGGTGACATGATGGGTGTTGCAGCCACAACAGCTCCATCAGTTAGAGCCGTTTATAACTTTGTTCATGATATCTACGCGCTTTCTACAGCCGGCACGATTCTGGTGAATGAGCAAAATGTTCCGTATGTCAGTCACGGAACCCCTGGTACTGTCTTCACTATAGACAGTCTGGACAAAGCCAGATATGCGGCCGAGGAGTACTACCAAGACGAGGTACCGACAGTCCGTGCCGTGATCCAGTATGTTGAGGGTAGAGCTTGTCCAAGTGCTGTAAAAGGCATCATCTCTGTCAGTGCAGGTACGGAATCCCTGGTTTCGGTGCAGGGAACCACAGCGGCTGCTGGTATTGTTCAACCGGTCAAGAACATTGACATCGGAACACAGGACCCGAACAATGTGTCACCGGATGCTGTTCCTACAGTTCAGGCCGTGTACGACTTCATACATGGGTACACAGTCACGAACTACAAGGTAGCAGATGCCAAAGCGACAGCAGACGAAACCATCGCGGTAGCCGGCTCTACTGTCCAGGTCAAGTGTGGAACATCGGCCGTTCCAGGCACGTTCTATGTCACGAATGACATGACCAGCATAACAGATACAGTGACCACATATGTAGCTCCTGAAGCTGTGCCTACGGCCATGTCCGTGGTGAACTATATCAGGGCATACGTTGCAGGACACACAGCAACAGCTTCCAGAATTTCTGTGAGCGATGACAGTCCATACGAGTCACTGGATGCCATACACACGACTGGTACTGTTGATGTTTCTCGTTGTATCAACCTGAATCGGACGGTTAACAAAAGACCGGAGTCTTCCAGGGTTGTGCCGACTGTTGAGGCTGTTTATAATTTTGTGCACGACCTCACTGATTTCTACTCTGGTTCCACAATGTCAGCGCAGTCGTCTCAAGCCACAATAGGAACTATAACAGGAACTACTACAGGTACCAGTTCTGTTATTACAGGTGTGACTGCTTCTGGTTGCGTTACTGGTACATACAAGGTGGTTGACAAGATAGTTGGTGCCACAAATGCACAGGGTGGTCTGTTCAGCGTAGATGATGTGGTTCCAACAGCTGACGCTATTGTCAAGTACATCAAGTCACTGAATCTCGATCCAGCCGGCATGGCTGTATCTGGGAATCTGAACCAAAACGGTGACTGGGTTACAGCCGCGACGGTCAGCGCCGGCATTTATTATGTGGCTACGAACGTTGTTGCTGGTACAGCCGGATCTGCGGCGTACTCATCGGTTCCTACCGTTCGTGCTGTGAATGATTTTGTTGCGGGCTATACAGCGTCCGTCGGCGGGTTCTCCGTGACTGCTGCAGACAAGGAAGACTGGGAAACGGTCGGCACAGGAACGTCCGCAACCAAACGCAAAGCAGACCCCGGCATCGTTGGTGTTGTTGATACACTTGTTGCGGCCACGACCGTGAGCAATCGTTCGTTATCTACGAATACAGTCCCAACAGTAGCTGCAGTGAAGGATTATGTTGATGAGTTTCTGGTTAGCGCTTCAACAGCAGGTGTTATGCAGGAGAACGAACATAATCAGGAGAGTTGTGATGGTGCGGTTGAGGGTACTGTTACTGTTGCTCGTAACGTGTGGCTGAACCTTACAGCAAATAGTCGTTTAGTGTCTTATAAAGCTGTTCCGACTGTCGAAGCTGTTTATAATTTTATACGGGGATACACGAATAACTATGCGGGCTACGGAACATTCCCTGTTGCAAGTGCTCTTGCTACACCAGGCACTATCGTGGATGATATTGATACGGAAGATAACTGGAATGAAGGGTGGAATCCTGTGCCAGAGACTGGTACAGCACTGGTAGCCTCTAACATCAAAGTGGGACAGGATTCTCAGGCAATATCAACAAAAGCAGTTCCAACTGTTAAGTCTGTATTTGACTTCGTACACAGTTCTAAAAGTACACCAGACGGCGAGAAAGCACTCAATACAAAAGGAACAATATCTGTTAATCCCAATGGTGTGGAATCTATAACAGGTGGTACACCAGGTACAGCTTGGGTGGTTACAAATGTAAAAGTAGGCTCAGAAGCAACAAATAAGGTATCACCGCTTGTTGTTCCTACTGTTCAGGCTGTTTATAAATTCATTCATAATTATAACACAGCGAGTATTGCAAGCCCAATGGCAGTCCCTGTTGATATGCAGACCATTGGTAATGCTGCCACTGTCGGTATTGTTGCAAGTACTTGTACACCAGGAACATTCTTTGTAACTGGTAATATGGCTGTTGTGTCTGGTGCTACGTCTTTCCCGGCACCTGCTGTTGTACCTACTGCAGAGGCTGTTGCCAAATATATAAAAGACAATGCTGCTTCTAAATATGATGGTCCATTCGCCGCTGTTTCTGGTAGTTCTATCAGAGGTGGGAATGTTTACTTCGATGGTGCTTTATTTGCTACAGCTTCTGATTACACAACAGCACTTGCGGCCAGTACAACTTATTGGTGCGTCGCCAAGAAAAACGGTTCAACAAAAACAGCCGAAATAAAGACTGGACCTGGTACAAGTGTCTATGAGGCATCTGTTCCTATTGTTCGTACAGACACTAATAGCAAGCCAACACAGATTCACTACGGTGACATAAATATTGAAGGTCGGTGGACTTGATGGTATTGTAACTCCGTAGATGCCTAACCTTTTCTGCGGAGTTACTGCCTATGCCCACCTTCGGATGCCACTCATGCGGCGTCGATCCGTCTAAATACAAAGACTGGATGTCGTCCCCATGCGCCACTTGTAAACTGAAAGACGAACAATACAACACACATCGACCTGCCTTGTTCGATAGCGGCAACTGGGACGATGATGACGAGGCCGAGTTCCTTGGAGTCGAGGACAAAGACCTACAAAACATCGACGAAAACGACATCGACGTCGAAGTCCTGAAGAAAGTCAAGGAAGCCACGGAGATCACCAAGGTGCTCCGTGAAGTGATAGAGAAGCAGGTCTTCCTTGTAGCATCCGGTCTCGTGCTCTCGCTTGTGAAAATGGCGAAGGAGAGCCCGGTGCTCTTCGAGATTCTCATCAAGAAGATGCAGTATCCCTACCTGAGCTACTCCGAGATCGGCGCCAGTATGAACCCCAAGTGCTCCAAGCAGAACGTCCTGTACCACCTGAAACACGCCGTCGAAATGTTCCCGGACCTGAACTCCGCAATTCTCACAGACACCAGGTTCTCTGGCGGGCACTACGCACTCAAGACCATCGCAGAGGCGAACAAGCAGAACAAGGCAAAGCAGCGCATCCAGGGTATTCTCTATGGAGAAGCCAATCCGGCCTTCATCGCCAGGGGCCTGAAAGAAATCACACGTATCTGCAGCCTTCCTTTCATGGCTGACAAAGACATCATCAATTTCAACCCCTTTATCAAGGATGAGGCCGCCAATGTCGCTGACGATCAAGATTCATGAAGACGTCTACAAAGTCCAGGATCCGCGCATAAGGAAGATCACAACTGGCGCCATGTCGCTGGAACACTTTGTCGCTACAATCAGCCCTGATGATCCGTTCGTACTGGTACATGACACGGTCTACGTCATGACCGAGCAGGAGTACTACTCCACCAGAGCCGTCTATCCGACGCACAGGCTGATGGACCACATGTTCACTCACATCATGCAGATGCAAGATCTGTCTGTGTTCTCGGAAGACGACCGCAAGTACATCGAGAAGGCTCGCAAGGACTACCCTGAGTGTCCGCGCTGTCAGCAGAAGAAGTACCGCAAGAAGTTCTACGAACTGGGTATCAAGTACAACCTGGAATCAGAACTGAACGACTGTCTGAACATTCTGCAGCGCGTACCACGATACCCGAAGGTGAACGGTGAAATCAAGCCGACGCTTTCTTTTGTGAGTGCCTGGGTACACAACGTACCTGAGTCCACGCGAAAGGGCTGCATTGCCTGTGTTGAGAAGCATCTGTCCCAGGCATACATCCTGGCCGGAGAGGTAGAACAGGGCTATCCAGAACACATTGTGCTTGTCTGCGGGCATCTTGGTCAGGCAATCGACGAACTGCCGGATGAAGCCTTCTTTATGAAGCAGACGCTGGAGTTCTGCATGGCGAAGACCATCGAGTCCGGCGTTCCAGTCGTTCCCCTGTGGGCGATCCTGTCGCAGCTCCTGCTGGTGCAGCGCGGGATGAAACCTGTAGAAGATCTGAGCGATCCTGTGTACGACATTGGTCTGGATGTGACCGACGAGATCATCGCGGAGTGGAAGAATCTGACACCCTATATGCAGGGCAAGTTCAAGGCACTCATGGTAGAGTGCGGCGCAGCCATCGGGAACTACAAGGAGAACCACGATGAAAAGAGCCGGTTCCAGTTCTCCGGTTATATGGCGAGTGCCGCCGAGATGCTGGCATCTGCCGCACCGAAGATGGCGAATATGCTGCGCGACCGCAGACTCGCCTTTGTGGCAGCACCTGATTTGCTGGAAGAAGCTGGATATGATCTGTACGGGCTGGTAGAACAGCTCGATGGCTCAAACAGCGGGACCGGTGTGAGTGTCGATCTCGGTGTAAAGCAGGGAGTCGCTGACAACCCCGCCTGAGTCGTCCATAAGGGCGTTGATCTGGTTCCATTCGACAACCAGGGCGTTCACGTCTTTCTCGATGGAGTGATACGTCAGGTCTGCCATCTTGGCTGTATCGAAGATCATCTCGATCTCATCCGTGCGGAAGTAGCACTCGTCTTCTGGTTCATAGTCCGGGAACTCGACAAGTTCTGACGGAGAACACACATGGCTGAACCGATACAGGGGAGCCAGATCGTCGGCACTGCGGGGCAGCACCTCAATGGCGAACACCGCACTGGTGATGTTGCTGCCGACTGCCTTGATTTTGATCTTGACAGAACCTTTGCGGCCGGTTGTGGTTTCCTGGCTGATAGTGATGGTTGCGACTGCCATGACGGTCTCCTTATCTGATGACGACGCCGGCAATCGTGACCGGCAGTTTGAACAGTGATGCGCAGAGCTTGATGAACTCTGGTCTGAGTCGGTAGCGAAGCACTGCAACGCGAAGCAGGGCGTTTACCTTCAGCGTCTTGGCCCCGCAGGTACCGCAACGCTTCCAGGCTGCTGACGCGGCCTGTAACATAGGAAACCCGTCGGCAGGGTTGCTGAGGAGTTTTTCTTCGTCTTTTGTCAACATGACGTGCATCCTATAGTAAGACAATCAACCAAATGAAAGGCTTATACGATGGATAACCTTGACAAATCCTGCTTCGCTTATCAGGACGGTAAGCGCTACCCGATTCACACAAAAGAAGACACGTTAAACTCCTTCCGCCAGTACTGCGGGGAGAAAAGTCGCTTCGGTGAGGCGCTCAACAGGACCATCCAGAAACAGTTCGACAAGGCTGCCAAGTATCACGAGATTACTCTAAAGGAACCTGAGCAGACCAAGACGGCTTCCGCCAAGCAAATCGAGACTTTCAAGGCCGGTCAGGGCACCATCAGCATGCCTGTGATCGAGACTGGCGAAGAACTGGACAAGGCTGTGGCGTTCGTTCTCGAAAAACGCGCCTCCATGAGCCGTGACGAACTCAAAGACACTGCCAGATACGTCCTTTTCCAGGCTGCGAACAGCGATCTGGACATCAACAGCCCGGAAATGCGCAAGGTTTCCATGATCGCAGGCGCCGGAATCAACGACCGCGAGGAAATCGAGCAGCAGCTGGGCATCCGCGCCAAGATGGCGAGCCTGTCTCCGGCCAATGCGCAGACCTTCTGGCAGTTCTACAACGGTCTGAAGGACGTTTCCGACGATGAACTGACCAAAGAAGCCAGTCTGGACAAGATCTGTGGCTTCATGGACGCGGTCGATACCGAGTTCAACCTGAAAAATCGCTACGGAGAGACCTACGACGGCATCACTCTGAAGGCTCCGGAAGAGGCCTGCTTCGGCCAGACCATCGACGACCTGCTCAAAGAGGCTTCCGACATGATGGAAATCACCTCAATCGACACTGTTTTGAGCAAATCCGCCCTTCTGGAGCGCAAAAACGAGGTCAACAGCTTCTTCAAGAGCCATTTCGGGGTCGAAAATGACCTTTCTGACCAGGAAATGATCGAAAAAGTGGCTTCTCTCGACGCTTCCGTCGCAAAAGCCTTCCTGGAGTACGTGAAGTGAGCTTCCCGCTGTCCAATCACTGCTTCGTTTCCTCTGTCACGCTGGCAACTTTGCGCCAGTTGGGCATGGAATCGCTTGAATGGGACCCGGAAGTGCTCATGATGGGCTTCGAAGCAGCTTTTGGAGTGAAAAAGATGCCTCAAAAGCTGTTCGACAAGCTGAATTGCGGCTATATGCTGCTCGGAACCGACCTTTTCTACAGTTCTATTGAGGGTTTCCTATCAGCAACGGCTGTTATGAACGACAGACCCTTCGAAGAGGACCAGATCCCATTCTGCAGCCTGGAAGAGTGCGCCTGGAGCGTCTGGGAGGCCTCACAACTGACCGGAGAGACGTCTGATGGCAAGCCTACGACGGAATTTCACCCGGATATCGTGAAATACATCCAGGAAGCAGGCCGTTTGAACGGCGTGAGCAAGTTTCCGCTGTGGTTGAGCTTCGCGAACACCGAAAATGCACCATATCCGGACATGTCAGGCGATGAATCGGTCTTTGAAATGTATATGCAGCGCCAGCAAGAGTATATCGCAGACCTGAATCGATACGTGCAGGGGCGCCAGGACAAGCTGACCGAAGAACTGCAGAAACTCGAAAAACTGCGTCTTGTGGGTTAAAATCGGGTACTTTTGGCGGTATAATACAATGGTGCTGAATAAGCACTGTCGCGGTGACTATCACCGCAGCCTTTCTCCCTTGGCTTAAACAGGGAGATGGCTTTGCTTTTACACCATAGGTGTATAGTAAACCAGACGCAGGGATGGCTGAGTGGTTTAAGGTGGTCGGTCTGAACCCGACAGCGGCCTGCAGGTCGCCGCAGGTTCGAATCCTGCTCTCTGCGCCAGCTCTTTGACAATGACAACGCCGTGGTAGTTCAAAGAGGAGGCAACGATAAGCCTCCCGGACAACTCGCTCGCTGACAACACTGCAGTGGCCTTGGATACCTTGCGCAGGGTGGTCCTATGGTTCGATCAGCACTGAGGAAGAACGGTCCGAAGATCCGGACATCGTTGCAGGTTCGAATCCTGCCCACGGCGACCTTTTCGCTCCTGTAGTCTAAACAGGATAAGGCACTCAGCTGTAAACGAGGCGGCTGAGGGATTCTGGATCGTGCCCAGACAGGAGCTCCAATTTCAATCAGACCAGCACGGTTTGGGTAAGAGTGCATGGCTCCAATGAAGGCTGGTCTGGTTGGATACTTGTTACCTGGAGATCCGGGTTCGACGCCCGGCGCCGCGTTGGCTGCGTGCCAGCAAGGAGTAGTGGAAGCAAGAGGCTGAGAATACCAGGTAACTTTTCGATTTCGTCGCGGAGTGCAGGCACGGTAGCCTGACCGGTCCCATACACCGGAAGTGTGAGGTTCAATTCCTCCCTCCGCCACCAATTTCATGCGTGTCAGCCAACCGTTGGCTCCTCCTGTGCCGGATTACGATCTGCATAGTGTCCGGATAGGTACCCACAGGACTGACGCTGGGTTAGAATCCCAGGGCACGTTCCATTTTGTCATGGGCGGACACAACGGTGCCAATGATGCTCTGCAGTAAGCATCTGCGATCTGATTGTGGCCTTAAAGAGGGCAGTCATCATAGAACACGTGGCAATGTGATGAGGAGACTCTGAGAGGTTCTGGTGAAACCCCAGGGCCGCCACCAATTTGGCGCGGTTCCGGAACAACGCGCTGATAGGGACTGGCATGCACCCGAATTGATGAATGCAAAGGGTACGCCTGTAAAGCTCTATGGGAGATCAGGTGGAAGACTCAGGTACCCGATTGAGCGAACCTGGCCTAATCGCTCTAACTTTCCGCGTGACTGCAGAAGTCGCGCTGGCTGACCGTAGCTCGACACCGTTATACAGGCACGGGCTTATCAAAGGTCTTCCAGCCATATCCTGGTTCGTTACCAGGGCGCGGAGCCACTCACTTTGAGGCCGGTTGTGGTTTTCCTTGACTTTCCCACTTCCGGTCTCTTTTTCATATCAACCAATTTTCAACTTGGAGTTCAAAATTCATGCAAGAAATCCTGAACAACACAATCTATGTCTTCTGGCTGTGCATGCTGTTGCACCTGCTGGCTGACTTCCACTTCCAGGGCGTCCTGGCGAACATGAAACAGAAGAGCTGGTGGCAGTACCAGGTCAAGAAGCGTTTCGGTCCTACAGAAGAAGCAAAGAGGACCACGCGGATGTTCGGCGGCAAGCTGGAGGATCACTACGAGCTGCCTACATGGTATGACTACGACTGGTTCGCAGGCATCGTGTGTCACTCTACGATGTGGGCGCTCATCACGTATCTGCCCATGATGTTCACGCTTACGGCGCCTGTGTGGAGCCTGTTCGTGTGCGCCAATATCGTGCTGCACGGTATCATCGACCATCTGAAGGCGAACCGCATGGGAACCCTGAATCTGAACCAGGATCAGTTCCTGCATCTGGTACAAGTCGCCTGTAGTGTAGTCGTGTGGCACTTTGTTCATTGAATCAACTTTTTGTGGGCCTCTGGTGTAAAGGTCAGCACCCTTCTCTCATAAAGAAGCCGGTCTCAGTTCGAATCTGAGGGGGCCCATAAACCTGTTTTTGACTGGCCAGTGAGCTGGAACGGTAGCCAGCGGCTTCAGTGCGATGCGGGTTCGAGTCCCGTCTGGCCAGTCTTTATAGTAAGACATAACCAGTCATGCTTAGGATCAATTCCGTGGCGTCACGAAATTGATAACCGCACAATCCTGGCTGGTGCTCGCCGGTGGTGAAATTCCACGCGATATAAATCACCGGCAGAGGGCGGCGGTCTGATCACCCGCTGCCAAAGGAAGAGGCGACCCGGTGCTGCCTGGTTGCTCGACTGATCTTCCGGTACGCTGATTGTCTTCAGCGGTGTTCCCCGCTGCCTCTGGCTTCGGGTACGCCCAGGACGCCATGGGCGGTTTTGTTCGTTGACATTGCCAGTGTAGCTCAGTAGGTAGAGCAGTTGTCTTGTAAGCATCTGGTCGCGGGTTCAAATCCTGCCACTGGCTCCATTTTCGACAGGGAGCAACACAACGCAGACCTGGGTGGGTTCTGTGTGGTTTCTCCGGCTGTTGCTTCCTGTCTTTTCCTTTTCTGGGTGTAGCTCAGTCTGGTAGAGTACGTGCCTTGGGCGCACGGTGCCGCAGGTTCAAATCCTGTCGCCCAGACCAGCTTTGTCCTGTTGCGCATTTCAGGACAGAGATGTGGGGCCACCTGTTCCAATCCAGGCAGCCAATGCAAGCCGGCGCACACCTTACACCGGTGCCTGTGATGCAGACCCTGCTACAGCCTGTGATAGTCATAGAGCAGGCTGTCGCTCCCGTGTGCCTCACTATCTCAGCACACGGGAGTGTTTTGCATTTACCCGTGAAGTCTTGTAGGTACAAGGTCTGACGATGCCTTGTGCCTGCGGGACATAACGGCATGAGGGCTTTCCTGTTCCAATCACAGCCGCCTCTGCCCGCAAGGGCACCGTGCTATGCGCTCCTATTCCGGCGTGAAGTTGTGATGCAGACTGTCCACCCCTGACCTCCTGTGCTGCCCGGCATGGGAGGTCTCTTTTTGCTTCTATTGACTGTGCGGGTGCTTCGCCCGCGTCTGTGCATGTTCCCACCATGTATAGAAGGTCTAAATGGGTTCGCTTCGGCATCTGACCTTCGGGGAAGTTCTTTGCGCCTTATTCAAAGGGCGCAAATTCACTCCCCTTTGGTCATCCCTCGTCCAAGGCAGAGCCACGCCTTTCGCTGATGGCGCACGGTGCTTAGCAGACTCAGATCAAAGATCAGAGTCTGCTTTCACCTGGCGCCATCTCGCTGCGCGAACGCTCAACCGGATGGTACGGCTCGCTTGCTACCAGGATCATCTCATAAGATGATCAGCCTTCGGATATCGTTCACTACGTTCCGATCCCGAAGGCTTACTTCGCAGGACGACCGGGTCCTCTTCGACCTCGGTAGTCCTGCTCGTACTGGTCCAAGCTCGCCTACCACACGCCGGTCCTCTCAGGAGAAGTCCCGGCGTGCGCTCGATCCTGCGGATCGCCATCCGGCACGGCTTTGGACTTCGGGCAAGATGCCTGCTCGAACCACATTAGATTTATACAAAGAACAGAAGCAACTACCAGCCGTTTGACTTTGCAGGTGTTGCGCCTGCGCTGTCCAGTGCTACCTGGATAGTAGAAACCTTGACGTAAGCCTAAAGCTCGCTGCTTTCAGCGTCGGAAGCCTTCCCCAGAAAGAGTAAACTCTTCCTGGAGGATGGCTTCCGACGACTTCCAACTGCGAGCTTCGCGGACGCGGCTTCCCAGGCTGCCCGTCGGGTGCGACGGGTAGCCGGAAGCCTCTCGACTAAGGTATCATCAAAGAAACGGCAAATTACCGGTTGAACCTGCGGGCGCTACGCCTGCACTGCTACCTGTGACATCCAGCACAGAGAGCAGTCTGCGTCCTGTGACTTGAGCTCAACCCGGTCTTCCGGAAACACAGTCTCCGGAAGACCTCTGTTGAGCTCAAGTACAGGATCTGACATCAAGAACCGGACTCTCAGCTGACAGGGCGGGCGATGCGCCTGCCATGCGTGCCATTCCAAGGAACGTATAAGAGTAGTCAAGCGTTTGCTACCAGACCCTTTGGACCGTGTGTCGTCCCGCTTCGCGCAGACGACAAAGGTCCGACGGTTCTGGTAACGCTCGCGCAGGCCTACAGAGCTGAAAAACAATTACCAGCTGACACGGGCAGGCGGTTCGTCTGCCTTCTGCAGTTCTGAAAAGAGATGCAGAAACCCTGTTTCGGATTCGTTCACCAAGGTACTCTGCGCGACATCACCCCGCCGTCACGGCCCAGATCTTCTTCGAGATCTGACCCGTGCGAGCGGAGAGATGTCACTTGCGACCGTGGTTAACGACATTCGTACACACTTGTAGAGCTGGTCTTATCGCAGTTGAACAGCAGGACGCTGCGTCCTGGCCTCACAGTCTTGCCAGAAATGGTTAAGATGATTGAGGAGTTGACTCGGACTGGATTCGCAAATGGAAACAAGATTAAGTACTACCTGGCTTCTGAGAACCCTTGTTCCGGGGAACCTGGATAAATCCCGGTTCCACCTGCACAAAGTTCTCAACAGCCAACCGTACTGAATCTTTCCATTGTGCTCATCCAGGTCACAATCAAAGAACTGCATTCGCGCTTGAGTACAGGAGCCGGTGCGGCTCCCCGACTATGGAGTTTGAACTTCAAGTTGAAAATTACGGCGGACCTGAAACTGATCAGGGGGATTTTGATCAGTTTCTCCCAGCCTATTGAAGCGCACTATTGCTTGCTGACTATGCCGGTGTTCCGCCGGCGCCTGTATCTGTTCCTTAATAGTTCAGAAACAGGATTCCTTGTGAGAACATGCTACCTGAACCCTCACATGGATTGACTTTGGATCCTCCCTCTATTGCATAGATGCAATCGTAGAGGAGGATCCTGCAGCAATCCTGTGATCGTTCAGGAGGCACACTGCACAATCCGAATTGAGCAAGCACAATCTATCCGTTGACCAGGAGGCGTTTCGCCTCCATGTGCATCATCTCTCCTTCCATAAAGAAATTGGCTGGAACTTAGATTTCAGTTCCGACGCCAGCGATGGAATCAGGGACGGTCGCAGTGCAAACAGAATGACCTCAACCTACACTACGCCACGCCCGACGGCAGGTCGGACTCAGATCGGCTGCGCGATCTGAAGTCCTCTAAGCCGTCGGGCAGGCGCACTGTAGTTTGCACTTCTGTCATTCACAATCCAGAACGGAAACAAAGGCATAACTTCCGCAGTGCTTCGCTGCGGTCTGCGTGTGTTCAGCACAATCAGCAGAAATCTAACCCTTAACCGTCCCGCAGCACACCAACGGAAAGCTGTCCAGCTCCGCCTACGCCAGGCTATCACCTGGCTGCATCGGGCTGGACAGCCCTTCCTCTGTTGCGCTGCAGTTGGTCGGTTTCTCTTAAATGCCTACTTCTGCAGGCTTGCGTTGAAGGCCTTCAAACGGTCTTGTTCGGCTTTCCAGGCGAGATCAGCCGCAACCTGCGACGCGGCGGTCGGAGCATTGCTCGTACGACCGCGCTCAACGAAATCCAGGACTGTCTGAGGCACTGGCAGATTGTCGTGCTTCCGCAGGTCGGATGCTTCCATGATCTTGGCACGGAAATCGTGCAGGATATCGCAAAGCTCATCCCAGCCTCTTGTGCCGGCTCTGATAAGGCCGTCGCACATCTGGCAGATGTTGTAGTATCTGTCTACAGCTTTTTCCAGAGGTATGATATGGTCGCGCATAACACCATGTGCTCCTTTGAGCACGATGTCATAGCCTCTGACTTCGAGACCGGCGAACCCGTGGAACACCATAGCAGCTCCATTCAGGCTGTCGTAAACGTCTTCGCCGGACCTCGTTTTTTGGTTTTTAATGATTCCCATTGCAAGACTCCTTTCAGTATGGCATGTTACCTTCTACGATACAGGAACGCATGTTCACGGCTTCCGAGAAGCGCTCCCAGTCGCTTCTGGGCCCGAACTGCTCATCGGGCAGGATCCGGTCATGGTTCTCGTCGTAGTCAAGGATGGATGCGTCGTATCTGGAACCAATGGCCGGGTATGCGCCGAAATGGTCCCATATCTGGGAGCAGCCGAAGTTCACGGCATGCGCAAAGTCGTCAGGCACCCCTGGCTTCTTGATAATGAGGATGACGGTCTCGTTGCCCAGCGAGACACGCGGGTCCTCTCTGAGAGCCAGGAAATCGCGCTGGTAGGCCTTGTCGTCCTCTGGCGAGAATGGCCGGAAGCGCAGGCGGTTCGCCTTGATGGACTGGATGCAGATCGCGAGCGAGCGGCTCTTGTCCAGGTTGAAGTAATACATGTCGGGCTCTCGGTTGGCGTCGTGCTGCTGCATGACGTCGCCGGCGTGAGGCCGCACATAGTCGATAGGCGTGATCCAGTGAAGGTTCTCAAGGTTGTGCAGACCCTGGTGCTTCATGATCTCAAGTCTGGTGAAACCGGCTCCGTGGTTGTCGTATGCAAATGCGTCGGCCCTGGTGCCCTTGAGCCAGTACAGGATCTCATCGGCTTCTTCAGTCGGGGACATGCCCTTTGGGATGCGCTTTCCGTAGAGCACATCCACGACACCGGCGTCCCTGCGCAAACCGAGCACGGCATACGCTGTGAAAGAATCTGACAGCATGCCGCCGCCTGACCAGTCAACACCGATGGTGATGTAGGCATACTGCCAACGTACCCGCAGAACATCGTCGGGTGTCTTGACATCGACTTCCTGGCCATGTTCATCTTTCGGGGTGAATGTGGCTTTCTGCATGTCTGTCATAGTGAGCGGGCTGACTGCTGCATCGTAGGGCCATCCGAAGACTTCATTGTAGAGGGTCTGCTCAGGATAATGTTCAACCTTCGCAAGCAACTGGTTCCACTTGTGCTGGTTGATGAGATGCAGAGGATGGATTGTCTGGGAGATGTGGTATCCGGGGAACGTGAGCATGCGCTCAGGCACGGAATGGACATACCCGCCGTTTGCTGGCGAAATGTCTTTGCCGCACTTGGCACAGATCGCTCCATGTTTCCCAATCATCTTGACCAGGTCGTTTTCAGGGTTTGGAACATTGTAGTTGTTGCAGTGAGTGCACTTTATGATCCATTCAGCCTGGCTCGACCTTTCCCAGAGCAAGCCCAGAGTAGTATCCGTCGTTTTCGGAGTTCCAGTGTAGATGCTGAAGCCCCAGAACAGAGATGCGGACATAACCTCTGCAGCGATGTCAAGATATTCATACTCAACGTCTTGCACCTCATCAACATGTACTGATGCAGCGCCGGAAATACCACGTATGCGGTCCGCGCTGTCGAACATGTGTTCTGCGTAGCACATGCTTCCGTTGCGGAACTCCCGCAGTGCCAGTTTGGTGCGCTCTCCGCTGTCAATGAACTCGCCGATGATCGGACAGGAGTTCAGCAGCGGCTTGTAAACCGTACTGATAAGGCGCTGTATCTGATCCGCACGGGGCTGCACGAGAACCGTGTGATAGAAGGGAATCAACATGTTCCGCAGTTCCATGCTGGAGCAGCCCGAATAGGACTTGCCCAGCTGACGAGCGAGCATGTATAAACTGTGCGCCGGCTGCACAGTTGCATACATCGGCGAAAGCTGATAATGGAGCCGGAGATTCATAGGCTGCCCGTTCAGCCTGAAAAGACACAGGTACGGTATGAGCGTCTTCAGCTCGCCCGACCTGATCAGATCGTAGCCTTCCGCGAATGCGGATCGCAACTTAGGTGTCATTTTCGACATGTAGTGTGCCTCTACAATAAAAGATTCGTGCTGTACGTTCCTCTTACTGTAATGACAAGGAGGTGCGTTATGCTCGTTCAGGCACAGAAATATTTACGGAACAAAGGACTGATATCGGCTGACAGATACCTGAAGAAAGATTCTTTCGGAACATCCAGAACACAGGAGCGAAGGAGACCTGCAAGATTGGATGTCGTGCCAGCGCAGAAACCTAATCCCAAATAACCAGACATGTCCCAAAAGACAATCAACTCAATCAAATTCGTTCTCATCATCAAGTTCATCATCGTGGCCGCCGCCATCATCTTTCTGCCTATCGGCGATTTCCTGATGTGCAGTTGTTTTGTTCTGCCGCCCAGCTATCTGACAACACGTGAGATACGTCCGGGCTTCAACAGGTTCACCGCACTGTTCGTGTGTAACGGCGTCGTTGGTGCCTGCATGGCAGCTGCACTTGCAATGGGGATTGAAATAGAAGGAGTATCTATTGGCATGATGTTCATCACCTGTGCCATCTATACGTTTCTATTCGGAGTCCCGCTGGACATCTGTGTTGCAGAAAGAGAAGCAAACCAGATACCGGTCGCGCAGGAGAACGACACGGTCATTGAAGCAGAAGTGATCGAGTAACCCATTTGATCAACACTTAACCCAGGGCTGGGCGGCTTCGGCTGTCCGGCCCTCTTTGTATTCTGAAAGGAGGTCGCTATGAATCTCACACCACCCATTACAATCGAGGAACTTACACAGTTGAGCAAGACCTGGAATAGGATCCGTGACAAGATCATGGAAATGGTCGAGCTTGGCGTATTCGAACATCTGGATACAGACCGTTTCGGTGTCTGTGGCGTGAACTCGTACGAAGTGTCCGAGGACGGCAAGGAACTCATCGTGAACCTGTATCTGTACGAACGCGGCTATGGCAACTACAACACGCCGTTCCGTTGTCCTGTTGAGCTGTTCTTCCTGGACACCAGCAGACTCGGCGAATATGTACACGAACGCGAAGCAGAGAAACGGTGTCAGCGTGCAAGGGTTCGCGAAGCTGCCGAGCGGGAGAGACGCCGCCAGGAGTACCTGAAACTCAAGGCTGAATTTGAACCGGAGGAAGCCAATGGGAACTGAACCAAAAGAAGTCGGCGGCTGCACCAGTATCGACGATCTGTTCAAACTCGATCATGACTGGAATGCCGTGGTGGATGCCATCTACAGATTGTGGCAGGACACCGGCATTTTTGATGCGTACGGCAAGGTTATCACAAACTGGCGCATATTCGACAACCAGGGTGATGATACGATTATCATGGTGAGCTTCTATGACCCGAACGAGGATGACAACGGTACATTTACGTGTCATGCGAAGTTCCTGTTCATGGATCCCAAGGATGTTGTGGAAGAGTGGAACAAGCAGCAGGAAATATACGACGCTGAAAACGAGAAGCGGGAACGTGAAATCAAGTATCGGCAATTCCTGGAACTCAAGAAGATCTTCGAACCGGAGACCGCCAATGAAACTCGTTGACTACTGGATGACTCGCTACGTGCACAACGCCGATGATCTCGCCGAGATGCAGGGCGCGATACTTGCCGTAGAGCGCAAGCTGCAGGAGCTTGGAGACAACGGCGCGTTCATGTGCGGACCTGACCCGCATGGCACCATAACGACAACCCAGGGCTCGTTCATCGCTGTGGACGAGTGGGCGCTGGATGTCGAGCACGGCACTATTGGCATCCGCTATATCTACGACATGGTCCATGACAATCATGGTGACAGACGCTGCGTATCGGAGCGCTGGATGACGTGCCCAATCGAGTGGCTGTTCATGCCAGAGGACAAGTATATGCCTCTCAAGGAGGAACGCTACAAGGAACTGCGTGCTCAGCGCAACGAAGCCGTACTGGCTGCCGAGAAGTATAAGCGCCGCGAACGGTATCTGCAGTTGCGCCAGGAGTATGAGGAGCTGCGTGCAGAGTTCGAGCCGGAGGAGAAATCCAATGATAACTCCGAAGGTTGACAACGTCTACTGGACCATGCTGATGGTTACATGTGGCTATCCTGTACCGCGTATGGCTATGGATATAGTCGCGGTGCGTGTGCACAGTGTTAGCATTGTTGCGGCTGAACATGAAGAGGACTGTCACACAGTCTGCGAGGTGTCGCCCTATGTGCTCGGAGACGGGGCTAAAAAGAAGCCTATGGTAAAGGCCTGTCCATCACCACGTGAGCAGACAATAATAGACGGCAAGAAACTGCCATTCATTGGCGGATTGTTACCTGTTGAAGCCGAGACCAGGTATTCGGAAAGCACAGCTCCATACAAGCGCTTCACACTGCGTGCCGATTTTCTGTACGAGACGCCGAATCAGGCCGTCGCAGCGCTTTGTGACAGACTGGCGGATAAGCTGAGCTCCATGCGCAGCAATCTGATCCACAACAGATACACAAACATGAAACCAAACCAGGTTGTAACAACCTACTTCTGAAAGGAGAAAAATGTCTGAAGAGAAACCTAAAATCGAAAAAATCAACAAGTGCGATACCTGTGAACCTGCCTCTGTGCTGAATGAAGCAATCGCTGTCCTGGACCTGATCGTGGACAACGATGCCGAGACCATTATCAGAGAAGGCAACGCAGAGGACTTCTTCGGAGCTGTTATGGAGATGCTCTGGGAACTGCGCGACATGATGTACTACAAGCAGCCGACCGGCAAGACCAATCTGCCCCAGTATATCAAGGTCTTTGAGCGGTATAACTCAAACAGACTGGAACGCCACAACATCATGTCTGAAATGAACGTGCTTGCATTTGCGCACAGAAGGAGACACGACGATGAGTAAGAACAACTTCGAACCTGTCTGCACAGAGATCAAAATGGACTTCGATGACCTGACTGCGGACATCTGGCAGGAGCCGTATTCCAAGATCATCGAGGGTGCCTACATGATGCCTCATACCAAGAAGGGAATCTTGGTCAGGCTCTCCAAGATGTACGAGTACGTGGACAAGTATCTGCAGGACCATGATGACGAGGACCCTGCGGAAGACTTTGAAGAGCGCGACGGCGAAGAAGCCTACCACGCTCTGATCTACATGAAGCGCTACGCCGAGTGGGACACCGACCCGTATAACTACATCCGCATCCAGATTCTCGCAGATCTGTTCGAGGACATCGTCGAGTGCTGTTCGCTGACATCCATCTGCACAGTCTGCAGAGATCTGATGGAGCGTGTACAGGCTCTTCCTGATGGAGCACAGATATGAGCGGCGTGCCTCAACTACGATTCACCATCAGACACCGCATCCTGATGCCGGAAGTGCTTCGGTTTATCAAATTCCAGCCTTGGGCTGAGATGGCCGAGTACATCTTCAAGTTGCACAACGACTTCAGCATCATCAAGGACTACAGACAGCTCATCAAGGACTGCGAGTGGCTCATTGAGGCTGCACGTAAGGCTGACAAGCACCTTGAATGCAGTGCTGACGGGCTGGAGGACGAGTATACGCTGAAAGAGTACGCCTGCTGGCTGCGCGAGGCTCTGGAGTGCGACGACAACGGCATGTCAGACTACGATGCGATTCGTGCAGTCCTGCTGATGGAGTTGCTTATGTCCATTTGCAACGATGTTGACCTGAGCAGTGACTTCAAGAATTGCTGCGAAGAACTTATCCAGGAGTACCAGGAGAAAATCAGAGAGGAGGAATCAAATGGATCTTCCGGAAAAGATTGAAGATCTGGAACAGTTGTCTGCGTTTGAGTCTCTGACCAGAACGGTGGAGGACCAAATTGCGGATGCACTGTCCAATTCCATCGAGGACAACACGATCCTCGCCATCAACGGCTGGCATATGTACCCGGTGTACAAACGTGAACTGCGTACAGACAAAGCTACGCCGGCCGAGATGTTCCGTACAGAACTGCGTGGTAACGAACAGCGTCGGCTTATCAAGCCGCTCTGGGAGATGCCTGAGAATGATGAGCCCAGCCAGTTCTGGATCAGTGTGCATTACATTGTGCTTACTTTTCCGGACGACAGCAAGGACACCCGTGTTTCCAGGATCCCGGCCAGATACCTGTTCATGTCTGGCGATGAGGTCAAGAAGGCATGGGATACACACATCAAACGTTACGGAGAAAACGCAAATGAAAACCAGAACACTTGAAATCACTCTGCACTACACCTGCACGGAACAGCAGCGCAATAACGCGCTTCGTGAGTTGGAACCGCGCAAGTCTGCGTATGGTGACTATTTCGTGCCTGTCACGAGGCTTCAGGTCAGCGTCGAGAAATTCCTTCAGGCTTACTACAAAGACACGCCGACTCTGTGGATGTCTGTCGAGACGTCCAAAGAAGGCAATTACGGTGTCTATGCAAGTGCCCACGTCTGTTTCCAGGAAGAACAGATGTTCGGCGATCTCGCACTGCAGAAGCTGCTCAAGGCTCTGAAAGCCACGTGGAAGCTGCTGACATGTGTCTACATCGACACGTATCCTGCGCAACTGATGAAGGACTCGGAAGAGGCCGACTACAATGCTTACGCCATCAACTCTATCGCGAGATGGCACAGGGACACTGATCGTGTCCGCCGGTCGATCATGCCGGAGCCTTTCGTGGATGCGATTATGGCGGCCGATTCAGACTGGGATTTCCGTGGAGGTGACGAAACGTCTGTTGTACAGAACATGTGCATCCACATCCTGGACAGCATGTGGAATGATCAGACACTCGCCAGGTTCTATACGTCTGTGTTCCAGCTGGGAGACAGCAATGGCGAAGATGACTGAAAACGTCCAGAAGATCCTGCAACTGCGCGAGTTCAGGAAGCACATCAGGTACATCGCTGAAGACGATTGCATCAACGCCTCCTGGGTCGTTCAGTTCTTCAAGAAAGACCCGTTTAACAAGGTCAACGACCGCGCAGCACAAGAACAGTACAGACTCCTGGACATCCTGACGGATGAGGAGTTCGAGCAGCTGTATCATGCGCTTTACATGCAAAACAACAACCTCATAGAAAGGGACCCCGAAAATGATGATTGAACAAGTCGAAAAAGCCATCAACAAAAACCTCAACGTGTCCTACGCTGTCCGCAATGTGATGAAGATTGCCGGACTGCCCGATGACGCTGTCAAGCAGCTCCGCATGGTTCTGTCTGATCTCAAGGACATCCACATGCTGCTGTGCAGCTACATGTTCACGATCCATGTGTCTGACCTGTCGCCGTGGGACCTCCGCAATCTTCCTGGAATCAAAGAGGCCAACGACGTCTCCGACAACAAGGAACTGTACGACGGCTGCGGCGGAAACATCATCCGGTTCAAGCAGGAGGATACTTCGAATGGGAATGCCTGACGACATCAAGACATTTGAAGATGTTTTGGCGCTTGAACGTCTTAGCGGTTGCATGAACTATGCTATTGAGGGCGTTATCTTTGCACTTGGTGACACCGACAGGATCTTGTCGGTCGATAGCTGGCATACATTTACACAGTCAGCCATTCAACTGGGTGAAACAAAGAAAGAGCCGTGGGAAAAGCCTGAGCTTGATCAGGTTACTCAGCCGTGGATTCATGTGAATTACACAAGCCTGAACAAGGAGGAAGCCAGGGAGGAAAGATGTGTAAAAACATTTCCTGCCAGATACTTGTTCTTCGAAATGGCTGAAATTGAGAAAGCTTGGACCAGACATCTCGAACGCTGTGGAGTAAACACAAATGACACAGGAAAGTGACCGCTACAAAGGCTTCAAGGTCGGTGCTCACGTATGGCTCTGTGACTGCGAGTGGGACGAACCGCTGCCCGTGGTCATAGAGTCAGTCGAGCTACGTACCACAGACGAGGGTGTCGTGGTCGCAGACAGCTACAAGATGCTCGACGAGAACGGCGACAAGTTCCCAAGCCCATACGACGCATACAATGTCCGTGAGACCAAGCGCGAGGCGCTCATTCTCATGATGAAGATGCAGCAGGAGACCATCCACGAGATCGAAACCCAGCTGCAGGACGCGACTGACCGGCTCTGGAAACTCAACATGACATATGATGAGTGCATTGACGAGGAAGTCAACAAGATGCTCGATAACGGTGAGCTGAAATGAAATCCAAGTTCTTCAACATCATGCTGTTCTACAGGCTTGACAAGATGTATCCGCTGGAGCTGAATAACAGGAAACAGTGCCTGACAGAAGCTATACAGGAGCTGCTCGGCGCTGCGCCTTATCTGACACAGGCTTTCATCAACGGTGAGGTTACAGCTTTTGTAGAACGCGGAGACGGTACTACCATTAGTCCGGACAAGTTCCAGGAGTTTCTTCGGAATATTCCGGACTGGACTGAAATCGACAATGTCGAGATCCTGGGCTACAATAAGCCACCGGAAAGTTCTGGCAGTGTCGTGATCGGGCGCTACTGGTACTATCATGACACGATAGACTGCATGGACTTGTCTGACGACATCATCGAAAACGTGCTGCTGAACGAGGACCCTTATCGTGGTGTTGATCTCATGGACATGATTTCTGTACTGGCCGAAGACAGTGACCAGGCGCAGATTGACGACATGGAGAACAACAGGTACATGACCAGGGTCTACAAAGACATGGAGTGGTGATGAAACTTTATCAGAAATTCCCCAAACCGTTCAGATGGCATCTGGATATGTGGATCCAGGCCGGCGTGAGACTTTCAAAAGACGTTGACGAGGCTGACGAAGCGAACATCCTGATGCGCAGATGTCAGGGTGACGAAATCGTGCTCGAACGCGCCTTCGAGGACAAGTTTGTTGAGCTTGAAATATGGTTCAACATGCTTGCAAACGAGCGTCGTCTGTTCAATCTGTTCGCCCTGTGTGCCGGCAGGTACCTTCCAAAGAAATGGGAGGCAAAACTGTCTGCAGAGCATCAGGACGAGAAGACATGGGTCATGCCTTACGCCATCTATTCCAGCTACACGGGAGACTGCGAATATGTTGATCGTGCTTTCCTGACATCGGACGAGCTGAAATGGCTTACGATGAACATTGCTGAAGGAGGCTGGTGGGCGGCCGGTGCTGCTGTGCTTGAGTGCAAGAAGAATCACTTGCTCGACACACGCACAGATGTGCTGTCTTTCTCCGGCCGTGTAACACAAACCTACGTAGACTGAAAGGAGGCAATATGCCTGACATCAATATGCATGACTGTGACTGGGACACCATTATCACAGTGCACTTCGAAGAAGTCATCAAGGATGTTGATGACATCGCGCTCACCGCGCAACTGTCGGACGCATTCCAGATCGACGTTGTGGAAGTCGGCTACCTTATGGACTATGATTCCGGCGAAGTCAACGGATTGTATTTGCGGTCCAAGAGCAAGACCTGTCCGAAGGAAGAGAATCTGTTCCGGCTGTTCCACGAAATCGTGAACATCGCACCGATTCAGGACCTGAACGGCAAGATTATCTTCATGGATCCCATCACAGACGAGTACGGAACCTGCGCGGCCATGTTTGTCAAGGACAGACCGGACGCAATCCACGAATGGGCTTTCAACGAGGACGCTATCAAGCATCTGCAGAACATGGTTCCGGATGTGAGCCGTCCGCAGGTGTCCGAGGCTATACTGGGTCTGTACCGGGACCACATGAACCAGCCTGGTGTCACCGTGAACGAAACTTTCTACACGCTAATAAGCGATAAGGAGATTACAAATGCCTAATATCAATCGTGTACTCGGAACTACTCAGTTTCATTGTGAGATATTCTATGATTCTGACATTAGTGAGGAGCAGGAAAAACTTATTACGGAAAATCTAACAGATATTTTCGAGGTGGACGACAGCGACGTTCTTATTGTTATCGCACCGGAAGAACGCCGCAGTGTTAAAATGCATGTCACGCTTGATTCTGTACCGGACAATGATCGTATGCGGAAAGTGTTCGATTGTTTGTCAAAACAGTGTAACGGTATGCTTCTCAATGCAAAAATGATTGCAAAAGAATACGCGTTTGACGAATATGGTTGCTGCGTCGCTTTGTGGCAAAGCGGTAATGGCTACATACATGAATGGGCTCTTACTGAAGAGACACTGGATATTTTGTGTCACATACCAACTGTCGCACAACCGCTTGTAACAGAGAGCATTCTCCAGCGTGTTAAGGACGGATGGTCACAGTATAAGTATACGTTCGATACTGTGTCTTATCCTGCAAATCCTTGTTACTTGGGAGATTGAGTATGCCTGAAGTGACACCGCTGACAGCTATCTACCTGGAGCGCATCGCTGTCGCCGTGGAGAAAATCGCCGACTACCTTGTGAACAAGGACAAGCAGCAGATCCTGGGTTCCATCGACATGATGCAGGACATTGTGAACAGAATCCGCAAGAACAACTGCGATGATTGTGACATGACGCAAACGGAACTGGAAGGCATGATGGAGTCCATGCGTGCCTATGCCGAAAAACATTACGGCAAGGAATGCTGGTCTTGTCCGGCCGGGCGTGACGACTGCGCTCAGACGAAAACCATCGTGTGCGAAGATTGCGAGCACATGGCCGAAATCCGCAAACAATCACTCGGTAACAGTAGCGGAGTGTGGCAGTGTCCTGCAGGACGCCAAACATGTGAGATGAACAACTGCAACAGTTGCGACCATCTTGCATATCTCTTGCAGTCAGAATCTGAAAATGACGGTGCAAAATGAACAAAGAGACAGCTGAATACGTTTCGGAGCTGATCAGGAACACGATCAAGTACCTGCATCAGCAGGAGGTTGTGCTTCTGCAGCTCGCCTCGCAGATCGAAGTGGACCACGGAATCGAACGTCCGGGGCAGTCACCTACGGTATATCCGCATGATGAGACAGAGGATCTCTATAAACCGGATCCTGCAAATCCTGAGAAGTCGGTTATTGAGACCTTCTGCGAGAAGCATGGAATCAAGCTGACTGATAGTGAGAAAACCATGTTTGTAGGTACACCGAAAGGCGAGAACCTGTTCACCAAGATGTTCAACGAAGGTACACAGACAGCCGGAGGAATAGCTACTGATAATCAGGAATCCAAGTCTGAAGGAAGCGATTACCAGTATGCTTTTCCTTGGGGTAGACGCAAGAAACCGGAATCTACGGACGGAGACAACAATGCCTGAAAAACAGAGAACCCTCACACTGCGCATTAACGGCCATAAGACGAAGGTTGGCATAGAACCCATAAATGTAGCCGTTGTCGGCTCTACCTGCGACGAGAAGGCCGTTTCTGGAGAACAGAAAGGATCCTGTGATGGATCAGAAGAAGAAAATCTTGCTAGACATCTTGGAACCAATGCTGTTCAATGATCTGATAGATTCCTTCGTAGACGACGGTATAATGTCGCCTACAGAAGGTATTCTGCGGAAGATCAAGTACATGGAAGACCGGAAACATGAGCATGCACAGGAAGGATCCTGCGATGGACGAGATGCTGACGGCAGCTGAGGACTACGCCAGGAATATCCGCAAATTCGGAAAACCGAACCTTACGTTCAACAAACTGCTCTATGCGTGGCACAAGTCGATGAATACTCCACAAACAGATTCGGAGAAACCGGATCTCCTGAAAGCGGTGACGGCAGCGGGCCATGCCATTTTCAAGATGGCACGTGCGCAGGACAACATCCTGGAAGAGAGGCTTCGCATAAAAGTCAACGAATGCTATGACCCGTTCGGTCGTCCAGCGATGCAGCAGGAGAACATGAATCGCCTCCGCAGCTACATTGAAGACCTTACACAGGCATGCAAGCAACTCGGCAAGGATCAGCTGGAAATACAACGGATGATCAAGGAAATGATCCCGGAGTATGACCAGTGGTTGAAGCCTGATGATATGGTTGCCGCCGAGGCCATGAAGATCGCCAGACAGCTTGGTCTGGACGGTCTCTTAACAGAAAGGAAACCTGAATGAAAGCGAAATACTGGCTCGTAATCGTGACGCACTACCCACACGGTCACGATAAGTACCAGGACATCCGTAAGCGCGGACATGCGCAGTACAGCCGAATCATACGTGAGCAGCTGCTCGGAGACCACACACCAGTGGCAGTCACATCAAGTCAGCAGGGTATGCAAATGCTGTTCGCCGTGAAGCCGGAAGATCCAGACTATGGCGGACACAAGCGTGCTGATTCCTGCATGGATCTGATGTCGAAGATGCTGCTCGAAGCGTATGGAAACATCATGGAAGTCGAGATCTGGGGCTATAGCGCGGAACCTTCTGTAAGTGGCTCCTGCTGCCTGTGGTACTACCAGTGGGATGACATGGAAGGCGGTCATCTCATGACACTGCCGGTGGAGCTGCAGACACGCATCGTGCGCCGTGGCGGTATGTGTTCCGGCTACGTCAGCAGAACGGTACTCGACTGGTTCGCTGAGAATCCTGGGGAAGTAATCGGTTCCTGGGATTGGAAATGCGAAGACTGAAAGGAGAACAAACATGACTGATAAAATGCGAGACGAATTGCTGCTCGCTATGGCAAGCGGTGTCGAGTCTCTTCTTGGAAAGTGCTCCGACGCATTCGCCAAAGAGTCCGACCAGCTTCTTCTGGAGGCGATCTATAAAGCCAGCAGAGAACAAGTGGAAAGCACAGTGCGCACGAATCACTGCAGATGCCCCGAATGCGGGAGCACGAACGTCGATTACGACTCCGCAATCTACGATCATGATGAAGGATGCTGCATGCTCTTCACATGCCAGGATTGTGGAGCTGAAGTGAAGGAGGTCTACAAAACGACCTACCTGAGAAGCGAGGTCTACGGACACACAAAGGAGAACAAACATGGGACTTGATGTATACGTCCATGAATATCTGGAAATTCCGGATGAAATCAAAACACAAGATAAACTGGATAAGTTCTGTGATGAGCACGGCGGGGGTTGGTGTTTCTACAGTGAGAATCACAAGAACTTTCCTAAGAAGTACGTCAGGAAGATCCCAATCGAACTGATCGACTGGGATGCCTCGTTCAAGAAACGCGGTCTGAATTTCGAAGACTACGAGGAATCCTACTCCGCCATTGGCCGCTGGTATGAGTTCCGGAAGAAAGCACCGGAGCGCTCTGAGGAAGAGGACGCGACAATCAGCCTTTCCCAGATCCTTGACGAGGATAAAGGTCCTGATCCGAATGACACGACCCGTGTCAGACTCAACAACGACGAGCTCGTCGGTAAGATCGAGGACGTCGAGGTCTGGGCATATGGGAGAGAAGTCGGATACCAGCGCAAGGGAGCCAATGCGCAGTTCTACAACGACGGCAAGTGGGACGACAACACGATTGTCTCCACGAAGGAAATGCTGTTGGAGGACTGGAAGAAATATTTCTCTGATCCGGATGACTCATATTACGGCAAGGATGCCGAGAGTCACTTCAAAGAGAACATCATCGACAACTTCGAAGAAGGCAAGACCTTCGTGTGGTACTGCTGACAGGAGGACAAATGAGCAACCCCGCATGGCACAAGGGCGACAAAGCCTTCATCGTCATACCCAAGCCTGACAGAGTCACCAAGCATATTCTGCGTGAAGTCACGCTGGGTGAGGAATGGGCCCCAGGGGCTTGGCGTGTGCGCTGGAAAGACACCTACGAAGATGGCGAACCAGCGGATATGGAGGTCGTCGTCGATGAGAAGTGGCTGTTCAAAGCCGAGGATAAAGGAATGGGCAAGGCAGTCGGGTGCTACCTGGTCAATCTCATACAGGAGTACAAAGACTGGCAACAAACACAAAGCAAGGAGACATAATGCCTACCTATAAATGCACAGGCTGTGAGATCGGGGCCTGTACCGTCACGATTCCGCTGGAGAGCAGGAGACCGGCGGAGTTCATCAGAGACTTCGTGTGCCCGGTCTTCGGTCATGAAACCGAGTGCGCGAACATGGAACTGGAGAACGCCGAGGAGTTCGGTCTGTGGCCGGACGGCACGGAGATGGACAAGGAACAGGAAACCGGCCGCACCGAGTTCATGAACAACAGCCAGGTCATCAACAGGCTGGACTTGTGGATTCGCGTGGCCAAGTCATACGTTTCGGACTTCGAAGCCAGTGTCAAAGACCGTGTAAAGAAGGCGTTCAACGACGCATCATGGCTCTACAGCCTCAACGACAATGCAGCCAATGAAGTCGGCGCCTCGTATACGACGGTCCACATGTGGATCTACGGGAACATGTACTATGGCAGTGTCAGGAACTTGCTGAACGACTTCACGTCCAACTACAAGATCCACGACATCAACGGCGCAGGTTACATGTGCTTCTGGCCGGAGTACTACGACGACGATGACCCGGACGTCATTCCGGACAACGACCGCGAGCCTGTCCAGATGAAGATGCTGGACATCAGCACGGACGAGATTCTGGAGAACCGGATCATCCTGTCTGTCAACAAACTGAACTACAGCGTGTTCGAGTACGTGAAGAACGGCTACACGGACTACAACGACGCGCAGAACGCAGCAGACGCCCTGTCAGGCGTTATGCTGGACATGACTATCCAGGCGCCGGTCAGAGGCAGAGTGCAGCTGACCAGCAAAGCACACTGAGGAGGACTGATCATGGGAGCAGAAGAGCGTCATAATCGTCGTTACGACGTATACAGAATGCTTAGCAAAGATCGCATCAGTGGACAAATGGCAGGTGTGAACGAGGGCAAGATGGAGATAGAATATCTCAACAGAGAAAGAAAAGAGAACCATGTGCGGGTCAAGCCGAGGTTGAAGGTCTCTGCAACAGGCGGCTTCGATTTGTCAGCACGCAACAAAAAGAAACGAACAAAATGACTATGCCAAGAATCAGGGAACTTTGTCCCGGTGAACTGAACGACTTCCTGGTTGAGCTGGTACGGAAGGAACTGCGTAATATCCCTCCGGATTTCCACTGCAGACGCAGGGAGCTATGCGAGGCTTTTCTGACATGCAACCAGGAGACTGGTAACAGGATCCGCATGAAAGAAGGCATGAAGAGCATCCTGCTGCAGTGGAAGCAGCGACAGGACCAGGTAGACGGACTCGAACGTCTTGGGTTCCGGATGACCAAGGGAAAGACCCACTGGAAGATCCGGATCCCGGAATCAAACTATTTTGCGGCACTGGCCGCTACACCTGGAGATCGTAGAAGCGGCGTGAATGCAGCTGCAAACGCGGTCTCCGTTTTCTTCTAACCAAATGAAAGGAGCCATAAAATGGCAGACAACAAAAACAACACATTCGACATCGGACAGGAAGTCTGGTTCATCTGCAAAGACGACATGGAGATCCTGCGTACCACTGACGGTGACGCGCCACGCTTTGACCACAGCAGCCCCAATGTGCTGCATCGTGGTCATGTCGAGCGCATGGAGAACGACGACGTCGTGGTCACGCTGGAAACCTACATGAACGAACCTGTCGGTCGCAAGGAGTCCCGCCAGAGAGGCTGTGGTGTGAAGCGTATCTACTGCAAGCAGAGCGATGTGTTCTGCACGCCTGAATCTGCAATCGCCGCCTTCACCAGCAAGACTGAAGGCGATCTCATGAGACAGCTTGCGTGGTTCAAAAACACAGACACTGAGAAGAAGGCCATGAATATTGGCGATATTGTCTGGTGGGTGTGCGATGGGGATGTGGATAACGGCAAGGGCGGATCAATGACCGCTGACTATGTCCTCTACCGTGGTACTGTCCTGGAAATCAAGGATGGGATGGTGACGACATCTACAGAACTGCACGCCATGCCTTCCAAGGACGACATCCAGTGGCATAGGGAGCACCCCGAAGAACTGGATGAGGTCGAAGGCACCATTGAATCCTGTCACCATACCCCGGAGGAAGCTATAGCTGAAGCCAACGAGGTGGCACATGAGACACTGAGGAAGCAGCTGGCTATCTACCAGGCAAGAGACCGTAACGCAAACGCTGTAAAAGCCGCAGGATGCCTTGGAGGGTCATTCTGAGCCGCGTCAGCACCAAAGACGTCCGTCGTACTGGGTAGCACGTTATCCTGGTCTCAAATCGTCTGGAAACAGATTTGACGAACTCGCTTTAATATTATAGACGTGCCCGCGCGTATGCACCCGCGTGCGCCTGCTCAGTTCATGTCGAGTTACGTAAATAACATTATCATGCAACCTCCCACTGGGCTCACTGCGTTCGCCCACCATAGTATACGTGTGTACGCGCATGTGATATATAAGTAACTATAAATAGTTCCTTATATACCACCTGTGGTACTCCCGCATGCTATTGTGGGAACCCTGTGGCCCTCTGGGCCGGTTGTATGATGTTATTATTCCGTAACTCACGCCTTTTCGAAATCAAAGATTTCTCAAGGCGAAATCCGGTCATTCAGAAAATCAACTTGAAGTTCAAAATTCAACCCAGAAGAAAGGAGCGAAAGCGACTCACAGATGAACCATTCGTATCCAGAAAACAAATTATTGTTCCTTGCAGATTTCCATGTGAAGGCAAGGACGTGGACCAACAACACCCAGGTAAGGGGTGATGCCTACCAGGCTATGCAGGTCATTGGAGACTATGCAGAGACCAATGGAATCAGCACACTCCTGATCGGGGGTGACTTCTTCGATTCTAACAGGCCGACTCCGGATGATCTTGTCCAGACTGTGGATTTCCTGACCAGGTTCAAACAAGTCTACTACATCAGAGGGAACCACGACAGCTGTGATCCGTCCTATCTGGAAGCAGTATCCAGGATACTTGGGAAAGACCAGTTTGTGACCCAGCTGATGGGGCACATCATACATCTGCCGGGTGTTCATGCAGGAAAAGGCGTGTGTCTGACCGGGATCCCATGGATGCCCAACAAGGAGGAGTACAGGAAAGCCGTGTTCGACACCATCCGGTACTTCAACGAGAACTACGACAAGAAACACCGGCTGTACCTGATGCTGCACACCAGCTTCAAGGAACTGCTGTCCTTCGACGGCGCCTACACGTTCGAGCGCCGTGACTTCAGTGAACTGTGTCCGAATCACAACATCCATCTGCTTGTCGGAGACGTTCATGTGCGTGAACTGGCGCAGACGCTGTTCATGAAAGAGACACAGTCCGTCGGTCTGCTGACTTTCCACAGTCCAGGCTCGGTCTATCCGTTGCAGTTCAACGATTCCGACCAGTTCCACGGTTGTACCGTGATCGACATGGGGCAGCAGGGCAAGGAGCAGTTCCAGCCGCTGCCTGTCAGCGTCCGGCAGTACGTCAGCCACAGGTACACAAGCCAGGCGGACCTTGAGGACTTCCTGAAGGACCTGGAGGTGACGCCGAGGGAGCCGACGCAGACGTTGCCGACTTACGTCAGGGTACTGGTGCCTGCCGACAAGGAGATGCCGCATATCTCGACGACGGACTGGCCGGACTTCGTGATCCAGGTGCAGCTGGAAACAACGGCACTGGAGGAGACGGCAGCACGTACTGCTCTGGAAGGCTACACACTGGAGCAGGCGATTGCCGACGAGTTCGAGGATCCGGACGTCGCCGAGATTGCCAACAAACTGGTGTCCTCGCCGGATCCTGCGGAAGAACTACGGGAGTGCATGGACTTTTGGAAAGTGGAAAGGAGTGCATGGTAACATGCTGATACTGAAAAAGATACATATGGAGAACATATGTCAGTTCTCCAGCCAGGACATCGAGTTCGACACGGGTCTGTCCGCTGTCTGCGGCCGGAACGGTTCGGGGAAGAGCACACTGCTCAGAGCACTCGCATACGGTCTGACCGGCATGGTGGACGGCATCTGGGGAACCCAGAAGGATCTCCAGAAGGACGGCGCGACTACACCTGGCTATGTGGAAGTCACGCTGATCGGTACAGGCGGTACCACCGTCACGGTGCGCAGGTATGCGGCGTCCACAACCAGCAAGAGCATGCCGGACAAGCTGATCATCACGAAGGAAGACGGTACCACGGAGGAAGTCCTGCGCAGGAGTTCCGTGGACAGCTGTCTGTCAGCCATGTACGGGATACCGTGCCGTCTGCTGTTCCAGGTATTCTGGCTCAGGCAGTCGCAGATCGACATGCTGCTGACTGCGCCGGCCGCCATCGTGAACGCATTTTTGCAGGACGTATTCGACATGCGTAACCTGGAGACGGTGCGTGACAAGCTCAAGGGAGCCATTGACACAATTGCCACAGGACTGCAGGGTACGGAGGACGAAATCAAGTCGATGGAGCAGGAGTTGTCGGAACTGGCCGATGATGAGTACATCGACAACGGTCTGAAGTATGTCGAGGAACAGCTCGCGGCCAGTAACCAGGAGCGCGAGGACTTCATCAAGAAGTACGGCGACCTGTCGGATCTTGACAAAGTCGAGAAGCGCTGCGTTGTTCTTCGTACGGACTGCTTCAAGTACAGCAAGATGCTGCAGGATGCGAAGCATGTGCTGGAATCCTTCGGTGAGCCTCCGCCGGCGCCGGAAACAACATCCACCAGGCAGGAGATGCTGGATGGTATCGCCCACGCGGAGGAAAAGATCCGCAGGGAGCACCAGAACCAGTATACGTTGGAAGCTGCACTCAAGACGTCCGAAAATTCCATGAAGAATTGGAAGGCACGCATTGAAGATGTACATCAGAAAGTGCAGTGTCCGGACAAGTGCGAACTCTGCGGAGGCGAGATCCAAGACCAGGATGCTTATGTGTCACATCAGTGTATGATGTTGACCGGCTGTGAGTCTCTGGCGCTCTTTGATGAGAAGGCGGATGCAGAGATCACATATCTCGAAAAGGAAATCGAGCGCGACCACAATGCACTCGTGGAGTCTCATGAGAACACGAAGCTGCTGGAGAACTCCATGCACCTGCTTCAGACTGAAGTGAAACGCTTGGATGACTACAAGCTCTATCGTGAGAAGCTCACCATAAAGGCTACTTGCGAAGAAATGCTTGCCAAGATCAATCCTGAGCTGAACAAGCTGGAACACCTGCTTGACAAGTCTGACGAGATCCGTGAGGCGAAGCGTAACCTCGACGAGGCATCTGCTCAGCTACGGGAGACGGCTGACAAAGTCAAAGCAGAGGCAGCCAGAATCAGAGAGCGTCGCAGAATCCTCACAGAGGACCTTGAGAAGGCACGTAAGCGCCTGGACCAGGAGCAGGTAAACAAAGAGGCTCGCAGAGTGCTGAAAGAGCTGCGTGACGGTCTGTCTGCAAATCGTGTGCAGGCCAGGTATCTCGCGTCGAAGATCGCGGAGATCAATCGTGGTCTGGAGCACTTCATGCAGTTCACAGGAATGCCGTTCTCGCTTTATCTGCGCGAAGACACTCACACATTCGCTTTCAGCACGCCGGACGGATTCGAGCATCCTACGATGCACCTGTCCGGTGCCCAAAAGAATATGTCTGCGGTTGCCCTTCAGATGGCGCTGTTCAATGTCATCAATCCGCAGATCAATCTGTTCCTGATCGACGAGCCTTCCGAGGCGCTGGACGACGGGAACAAAGTCGTTATGGCGGAGATGTTCCGCCGTATGAACAATATGCTCAACGCCATGCACGGAACGATGCTGATCGTCAGCCGTGACGAGAAGATGGTGGAGAGCTGTGAAACAATCATAACCGTAGGTGCCCAATGAAAGTAACATTGGCGTACTCCATGATCGAAATCGAGGATGCTCCGGCATGGCTCGATGCGGTCGGAAAGTACAAGTACAAGTCCAGGAAGACACCTGAAGAGATGCGCAACGAGAAGGCTCTGCGCAAACAGCTTGGAAAGAGCACGAAGGTCATTCCGTATAAGACTGAGGAACGCTCTGTGATGGAACGTGACGAGCACGGAAGACTGTACTTCCTTCCAGGTCTGTGGCCTCGTGTTCAGAAGAAGCTGGAGGAACACGGTGAAGTCTACACGGTTGTTGACAACCGGGATCCTGACAAGAAACCGCCCATAGACTTTGAGGCCATCAAAGGCATCGAGTTCCGTGAGGGTCAGGACAAAGCACTCGCGCTCATTGCTACAGCTGACTGCGGTATTATCGAGACGACCGTGGGCTGGGGTAAATCGTTCTTGATCAGTGTGTTATGCAAAGCGTTTCCGACACTGCGCATTGTTGTCTGCACCAGTTCGTTGTCAGTTGTCAACACCCTGTATGAGTACCTGATGAAACAGATACCCAGGGAAGTCGGCATCATTGGCGGTGGAAAGGACACGGCGAAGGGTAAGCGCGTCATCATCAGCACGTTGAAGAGCCTGAGCAAGATTCCGAAGGATGAGCCGGATCTCATCTGCTGTGATGAGTGCCACGACGTCGGGGACAATGACGCCGGCCACACGATCATGCAGTTCTATTTCGCCAGGAAGTTCGGATTCTCCGCGACGCCTGTCAGGAATGATGGAACCGGTCTGGCTATGGAAGCCATATTCGGTCCCACGATCCTGCAGATGTCGTACGAAGCATCCGTCCAGGCAGGAATGGTCACGCCGATGAAGTATACGATGCTGCCATGCACATGGTGCTCGGACTTTTTGAAGCGCGGCCAGGACCTACCGGAGATCGTTGTGAAGCGTTATTCCTACTGGGCAAATGTCGCCAGGAACAAAGCCATCGCAAGACTGGTCAGCGAAGTGTGGAACACCACAGATGCCCAGGTACTTGTTATGTGCGCTACACTGGAGCATGCGATTCAGCTGAGCCAGCTGATGCCCTGGATGGTGGTCGCGCATTACGGCAACGTGGATGAAGAGACCTTGCGCAGACATCTTAAACCGGACAAGTTCCCGAATCTGGACTTCAGCAAGTATAAGATGAACACCAAGGACTTGGAGCGAATCCGCATGGCGTTCGGCAAAGGGACGCTGCGCGGTGTCATCTCGACCTACGTGTTCAAGCAAGGTGTGAATGTTGTTCATTTGCAGTTACTTATACGAGCTGATGGTGCAACATCTAAGATCGCGAGCATCCAGATCCCAGGTCGTCTCTCACGTCTTGACGAGGGCAAGGAATATGCGTATCTGGTCGATTTCGACGACAGTTTCACACCCTGGGCAAAGCGCCGGTCTGACTCTCGTGATAAATTATATCAGGAGCAAGGTTGGACCAAGATCACACGAGAGGAGCTGTTAGATGATCTCAGAACAAAGCCTGGCGACGAACCTGACAACGCTGCTGGGCTCGTCGAAGCCGGGGAAACTGGATGTAGCGGCGCTGGCGCAGAGACTGAATGACGCTGCGGAAAGCCACGGCATAGAGCTGTCGTCCTATGGTTACATCATGCACGTCGTTGAGAAATACGGCATGCAGGGCGTATATCGCGGGATGCTGGGCACCAAGGAGTCCATTGACAGCTATGTGAACGAGGCGAACAACTTCCGCAGTTCCATGATGGGTCTCATCGTGAACGCCAGCAACTACGCCAAGAGCGTGTTCTCGAACGTCACCGACCCGGACCTCTGTATGAAGCGACTGGAGGAGATGTCCTATCCGTATGTCCTGTATGTGCTGTTCTGTGGCCTTGGGCAGACAGTGCAGGCAGAACCTTACAAGCTGGCTGCAGAGGAGCACTTCCGGCGGTATCCGGCAACGGCATCACAGCTGCCCGATAAGTTCAAAAATGTAGCAGAGGAGTTTCTGACGCATGAAAGTGCTGAATAAACAGGAGCTTACTCTGCTCGCAATCCTGTCGCATCCGCAGATCGCGAGGAATGCCTTGAAGATGACGGTTGACCACATCAACCTGTTCTCCAAGATACAGTCCCCGCATGTCCACATGATGTGGAAGAGTTATCTGCAGCTGCGCCAGAAGAACAAGGGCAAGAAGCTGAGCAAAGCTGTCCTGAAGACGGAGTTGTCAGAGTGCATCCAGGCTGACCAGGACATGCCGCCTGAGCTGATCGAGCGGTGTGATTACATTCTGGACAAGTTCGGCAAGGGCGAGGACATTCCGACAGTCGAAGACAGTACCGATCTGTTGCAGACTATGGTTCGGGGCGACCTGAACCGCAAGATGTCGAGACTCATCAGCGACGATGCAGCCATCTCCGAGATGAGCAAAGCCGTCAGCAGTGCCTCCGGCGCCATTTCTGAATTGGACAATGAGAACACCGAGGACAACCGCTATGTGTTCAATCCGTTCAAGGAGATGGACAAACTGGCGACTCACACAGTCCGGCTCCCGACAGGGATCAACTGGATGGACGAGATCACCAGCGGTGGCGGACGCGGCGGCGAAATGTGGCTCGTACTCGGTGCGCCGTCAGGTGGCAAGACTGCTATCAGTGTGCAGTACGCTTGTGCCCAAGCTCTTATGGGATATACGACGGTGTGGGCAACCTACGAGCAGTCGCTGGAAGGCGACATCGCAGAACGCATCATTTCGTATGTCACAGACGAGAGCCTGGACAAGATCCGTGACGTAGGCTTCAACAATCTGCCGGAGGACATCCAGCGCAAGTTCTGGGCATCTGTCGCGGGTGCTGATGATAAGTTGGTCGTTCTCGACATGACAAGGCTGAAAGGTGTTCAGGAAGAGGATCCGCAGGATTACGGCGGAATCTGGAGTATCTGGAAGCAGGTCAAGAAGCTGAAAGCGGAAGGCAAGCAGGTACGCACCATACTGGTTGACTGGGTGGGCGCCATGATGCAGCGCATCTCGGCAAACGGCCACAAGGACATCGCGACGAACTTCCGATTCAACACAGAACATGAGTTCATGATCGCCAAGGAGATGGTCAAGCGTGAGAACGTGCAGATTATCTTCTTCCACCAGGTCGATTCCAAGACTGCGGCGGCGAAACCCACGTTCTGTCCCGGTATGACCTGTGCCAAGGATATGCATGACATGTCCAACTACATGGATATCGTCATCACAATCGGGCGCAGGGACAAGAACAACATCTGCTACATCAGTGCGGCCAAATCCCGTAAAGGTGCAGCAATCACAAGAACCATTCAACTGATAGGAGAGAAGGCTCGGTTCATTACAGCCAACGGCTGGATTCCGGACCGTGATGGAAACTTCTACAAACCAAGTGAAGACTATATGCCAGACGATCCCGATGACGCCAGATCTGACGTAAATATGGCGTACAGCAGGGAGATAGACTAAATTTTCTTTGAAATTTCTTGAAAAAGCATTTGACTTTCATCAGATGTGTGCTACATTGTGTAGTAGACGAGCATAGTATGCTCGTCGTGAACTCAAAAGCCCAACCGGAGAAGGCAAATGCAACGATCAGTTTTCAAAGAGTTATGCGTCTGCATCAGACAGGCGTGGACTCCGAAGGATGGCGTAATACTACGGCTCCTTCGAGGGTCTGAGCACGAGAAGGAACTGCTTTTGTGCGTCGGCGGCCACAGGAACCCGGCCATCTGTGCCAGGTACTGCGTGGTCTGGGACGGAGACGACAAAGTGTATGACGGCGAAATCATGAGCGACAAGCTCCAGCATCTGCTGACAAAGAGCAACATCTGCTTCGTCGAAATAACCAATGCCCGTCTCATGGAGCACAACCGCCATGGCGTGTACAAGTGCCTGAAGACAGCTGAAGGCTGCACAAGGCAGTGCATGCTGCGCAAAGCAGCGCGTCTCGAAGTCAGTCAAGGTCTGGCAGTGGCCATAGCTTAATGGTTTGCAGAAGTTCCTCCTTCGAGGAACATGTATGCTTAACCAAGTGCTGTATGATGCCCTGGCCAAGCTGTTCAACGACGACATCGTTGTCGTGAACGAGGGCCAGCAGGCGGAACTGCGCATAGACCGTAACCATATCGGACGCTGGGATATTGAACAGCACTCCGATCATGGTGAGCAATACGCGGTCAACTGTCCGTTCTGCAGGAATCCGCAGGACACGAACCATCACCTGTACATCAGCTACCTGTCCTTCGCAACTCCGGTCGTGGATGGGGTGCGCCTACAAATAGGCAAACTGCGGGCTCAGTGTTTCAGAAACGGTTGCCTCAAAGACCTGGACAATCGCAATACGCTGAGCCGCAAGATAGGTCTCACGATGTCGCTCATGACGCCAGACGGAAACGCATGGGCGGACATCGACCCGACGGTACACAAGGAACCCGAAGAGCAGCTGCAGGTGTCCAGAAATGTGACACTGGAAGGCGTGCGCTCCTGGGTTCCGGACTACCAGCCGGTCACGGAGGACTGTCAGGACGTTGATGTCCTGCAGTATCTTGACAGCAGAAGAATCACACTGGACGACGTGGAGTGGCTCCACATAGGATATGGTCCGGTGCTGTCGCCAATCAAGAAGAGATATCTGAACAACGGAACACCGTGGATTCTGTTCCCCGTCATCAATAACGGGGTGCTGGTCGGCGTGCAAGCAAGGTGTCTCCCGCAGTATCTCGACGAGCGCGGCATCAAGTACTGGACTCATCCGGCATGCAGGAAACGCACAGTGCTCTACAACCTGGATGCAGCCAGGGATACGGGACTTGCGGTTGTCTGTGAAGGAGTATTCGACGTCGCATCAGTTGGTAAGCCAGGCGTGTGTCTGTTCGGGCATACACCGTCCAAAGTGCAGATGACGATGCTGTCAACGTTCAGGCAGGGCGTGGTGTGGCTTCCGGACAACGATCTCGATTGTGTCAAGGAAGCGAAGGTCTACGCTGACCGGCTGAACTTGTCCGGTGCGCTTCCTCTTGGAGCGCACGTTGTAACTCTTCCGGCTAAGGACGCTGGCGAGATGCCGCGTGCCGATGTCTGGAAATGCATTCTTAACCAGGTGCCGCAGGCGATGGCAGAATATATTGTCACGTCTGTGATACCGCAACTGTGAGTGATTATGCAATTACTCGGAAAGACGACTGTAAAACTTCCCTGCTACAACGGGGAAGTGTCGGTACGGCTTTGGGAGAAAGGTGATCCTTTTCCGACACTGGGCAAGTCTGTAGGTATTGACACTGAGACTGAGCTCATTACGGATGAGGTGAAGGACCCGCCCATTGTCGTGTATGGTCTGTTCGACCCCGACAGTGCCACGTGCTGGATTGCTTACTGGGACGAGTTTCTTGAGCTTGCCCAGTATGTGAGCAGATCCGAGACACGTCAGATCTACTTCAACGTCGGCTTTGACGAGCTGGTAATTGACAACGAAGATGAAAACGCTACGCTGATGGATGCCGTTGAGGAGGGACGTGTACGGGATATGCAGATCCGGTACCATCTCTATCTGCTGGCAACCAGAGGCGATATTCCTGAACACGGGTTCAGCAAACTGGCGGACATCGCAAAGCGCAAGCTGAAGATTGAGCTGGACAAAGGCGAGAAGGATGATCCGAACTCGCACCGGCTTACATTCCGCAGGTTCAATGATGACGGTTCCAAGTACAGGATGACGGACAAGCAGGCCGTATACCTGGCATGGGACTGTATCTCGACCTGGGCGTTGTCCCAAGTGATACCTGAGCAGCCAACAGAGGTGCAACACACCAAAGGTATGTGCGTTCTTGCGCATATCAGCCGAAATGGCTTCCAGGTGGACCCGGTTATATTCGACGCGCTGGAGAAGCAACTGCTGGATGGCATGGAAGTGTCGCGTGAGCGGCTTATGTCGTTCGGCTACCCTGATCCAGAGAAGCGTAACGACGACACAACACCGCAGAAACAGCTGTTCCTGTCCAGTTTGAAGAAGTTCTGCGAGCTGACCAGACAGTCCGACATATCGGATAACCCTGCTGTGACGAAGGACCGCATGCGGTTCATGCTGACTTACAGCCTCAACTACGCATATTCCGTGGTAGATGACAGTTTAAGCACACTTGTTGAAACAGTTCACTTTGCGCTGGATGGTGGGCTGCCGGATAAGGCAATCAAGTTGTCAAAGCCTGTGAAGGATGCGTGGCTGAACGAAGTGCTGGAGCCGTATGATCTGTATGCGTTCGACTCGAACAAGAGCAAGATCGTTCCGGTAGCGTTCCTTGGAGCATTCCTGGAAGACATGGTCAGACAGCTGCAGGATACGGAAGAGTGGAACAGCAAAGGGTTCAACTACACGGCAGCGATGAGCCACGCCGTGGATTACATGGACGATCATCCGTGGCTGCTGGAGGACAAGAAAGGCCGTGTGGGCCCGAAGAAGTTCTTCCAGGACCATGTTCAGAAGATCCTGGACAAGTATCCGGCGCTGGAACTGGATACGACAAAGTCCGGTCAGATCAAGCTGGCAAAGGATGATATGTGGCGACTGGATGACTTGCATATCAAGGATGACTTCCTTGTGGCCTATGCCGATTACAACCACTTGCGAAAGCTGCGGAGCACGTATGTGAACCGTGAGTATGTCAAGAAGGACGGCAGGGTACATCCGTATCTGAAGAATCTGGTCAGAACAGGCAGAACTGCAGCAAGTTCGCCGAACGTTCAAAACTATCCGAGCCGAGACAAGGTGTGGCACCTCAAGAACATGTTCAAGCCATACGATGGGATGATACTGTGTGCAACAGATTTCTCGTTCGTAGAGCTTTGCGGTTTTGCACAGGCGTGTTACAGCCGGTTCGGTTTCTCTGTCATGCGCGATATTATCAATGCAGGCATTGACCCGCATAGATGGTTCGCTGCAGTGATGGAAAAGAAGATCACGACAGATCTGAAGAACAAAGACGACCCTGAATGGGTCAACCAGCTTAACAAGCATCTTGAGGAGATTATCGACGACAAAGCAAGATTCAAGGCCAAGGCCGCGAACTTCGGGCTACCCGGTGGGATGCGACCAAAGCGCTTTTACCGGCATTGTCGTAGTATGGGAATCGTAATCACCATGCAGGATGCTGAAGAGATGTGCGACGCATGGACAAATACGTTTAAGGAGATGAGGCTCCATATGAAGCCTGAAAAAGCCTCGTATATCCCGAAGGTGAACGAGGACATGTTCGGGTATCGTGAGGAAGATCCAGATGATTTGGAGGACGACATCCCCATTGAGGAAGATACTGGAAAAGACGATGCGTTTGCATATCGTGCAGTTCTTCCGTGCGGACAAGTCAGAAACCGTTGCTCATACAATGCAGCGTGTAACGTAATGTTCCAAGGAACAGTGGCTATCGGTGCAAAGCTGGCAGGTTGGGAACTGCTGACTCACGGCTATGGAGAAAGGCTCTGTAATTTTGTGCACGATGAATTTCTCTATTGCTTGTATCCCAATGAGTTACAAACTCATATTCCTATCGTTGAGAGTCTCATGCTGAAAGGCATCAGGAAAATCATCCCTGACGTTAAAGTAGGTGTAGAGACTACTTGCATGCTACATTGGGAAAAGGATTCGGCTAAGTTCTTAAAACTTAAATGGAATGACGACGGCACTCCGATTCTGGAGGAGCCGCCGTACGTACAGAACATATTACAACACAAGGAGTAACGCATCATGGCGTACATGGCAGCACGCAGTGCTTCCGGTCAAGGGCGCTCCAAGCGCCTTTCTTACGTGAAACCAGAGTATCTCAAGGGCCACATGTTCCCTGGCCTTGACTGGCAGACCAGCGGGTATCTGTCCGGTGTGCTCTGGAACACCAAGAACCACATCATCAGGATCATCCCTGGCTATGACCCTGAGACCCGTGAGGTCTTCCGTCAGAACATCAACGTGACGGATTACAGCCAGGAAGAGAACCCAATCAAGTACATCTCCGACACCTTCATGGTTGCTGACACGGTCCAGTCGTTCGGCACTTCCAAGAGCAACTTTGTCGTGAGCTATGCTCCGGGTTCCCAGGACGACATCACCTACGGTGGCGATACGATGATCTCCGTATTCGCCCGCAACGTGTTCCGCAGCGTGAATCCGCTGAAGTCCAAGAAGCCCAGGTTCGGCGTTACCAACGAGATGCGCTCCTGGGTTGCGCTCCGTGACGGTACCCTCCCGATGCCCAAGCAGGCTCTGCTTGTCCAGGCACTCCTGTTCCAGTGGCAGGGCCGGCCGATGTGTGACCAGGACGGCAATCCGCTGACGTCGGAAGACGGCCAGATGGTTCCCAAGATCGGTGTCGTGTCCTTCGAGGGACGTTCCACGCTGCAGGCTATTCTGCGGGCGCTGACGGAACCCAAGGATCCCGGCGAACCCCTCGACGCCATCAAGAACAACAAGTATGGTGGTCTGGCCGAACTGCAGGGCAACCTGCTGTATCTGCACCACATTACCCGTGAGGATGGCGGAAAGAAGATCAACCTGCTGAACCCGTCTGTCCAGGCCGGCACCAAGGGCTGGACGCCGGAGCCGCTGAATCTTTCCAAGGAGAACGTCTACAACTGGTGGACTCCCTGGCAGGACCTCATCAGCTATATGAGCGCGGAAGAGCAGGCAATGCTGCTGGCGTCCGAGTTCGGAGCCGACTCTGTGAATTATCTCGTTGGTACAGATCCCATCTACCAGGGATTCCAGATGCCGGACGAGATAGCACAGGCTGGTTATGGCCGCTATGCGAGATTCACGGATGGTGTTACGGAAGTGCGTCAGCGCGGTTCCATCAATGTTCCTGCCAACGGCTTCGCAGCCCCTGCGCAGAACAAGCCGGAAACGCCTCTCGCAGCCGCTTTCGCGGGACCCAAGGCTCCGACCGCTCCGAGAGCCCCGATGACTCCTTCCCAGGCCCTGGGAAAGCCTGTGGGTGCCGGCGCGACGATTCCGAAGAACTCCGGTGTCCCGATGAATGACTTCAACAAGGCGCTCAGCCAGATCAAGAGTGTCGCCAAGCCTGCGGTGCAGGAAGAGGACGACATGGCGAACATGGCGAGTGATGTCGCCGATGATGATCAGTACTCGGACGGCGAAGACGAACAGTCTTTCTGAGGTGACATATGGCAAACAGAAACACAAGTCTGATAAGCGGCATGCGGGCCGCGTTGTCCAAGCCGGACGGCACGGGCGTGGTCGCGACAGCGGAGGAACTGAAACAGAATCAGTTCGGCTTCCCGCTGAGGCATTACGCCCAGCAGTATCTGTTCGGCGCCACCGGTCTCCGCATCCAGGTCTTCAACTCCATCGCCGGCAAGGAAGCGACATGCAAGAGCCCGTTCGTGTTCGACCTGATGGGTCACATCACGGCAGGCGAAGAGAATCACGGACTCTGTGGCATGGCGTTCCTGCTGGAGACAGAGGGCAAAATCTCGGCGTCGCTGTACAGTTCGGTCATCAAGTCATACGGGGAAGATGCGTACGATGCTTCGTTCGTGATCCGGGATAAGCATGATAAGCCGCTGTCCATCGAGGAAGCGTTTGAGGTGCTGAACACGGACATCATCAAGAAGTATCGTGAAATCGCTCCGAACAACGATGTGCCGATCTTTGTCGGTATTGACTCAATCGGCGGTGCCGCGACTGGCGAGCTTGTCAAGAAGCAGGAGACCGACGGGTATGTCGGCAAGCATTTCGGCGAGAAGTCTGTCTTCATGAAGAACTTCTGCGAGAACTTCGGCAAGTATATCGGTGACATCCCGATGGTGGTCTTCATGGTCAACCAGGAAAAGGATTCGCTGGTACAGAACCAGTATGGACCTCCGCAGACGCACATCACAGGCGGGTCTTCACAGATGTTCAAGGACGGGCACATGATCCGCTCGTCCCAGAAGACGCTCGCCAGCGGCGACGGCAAAATCATCACGCTGCGAACGACCAAGACGTCGTTCTGCGACCCGCGTAAGATCGAGGTTGCTTTCCGCTGGAACAAGTTCGGCAAATCTCAGGATGACTATTACGGTCATTACTGGGACTGGGCGCTGGCATCAGCCAAGTGTCTGGCTGAGCCTGAAAAGGGCGTTGGAGAGATCCGCGATATCTGCGATGTCAAGGTCTCCGAGAAGAACCTTGTCACCAGCGAGAAACTGGGACTTCGCTCGGTTACGCCGCAGGAGTTCGAGGAAGCGCTCTTCGATCCGTCGAATGCAGCCATTCTCGATGCGCTCTACGTGTATCAGAAGATCGACCGGCTGAAAGGCATGGACGAGTACGTCGATTACATCAAGAAGCGCAAAGCGGCGGTCAAGGCGGAGGAAAAGAAGACGGAACCGAAAGTGACTGTCTCCAAGCCCGCCAAGGCTAAAAAGAAGACCGTGGTCAAGAATCCGATCCCGATGCCGACTGCAAAGCCTGTGAGCCTCGCCGATGCGATGGAAGACATGGGAGATCCAGATGCCGAATAACGCAGCAGCCATCATGGCGATGCGCGAGAGCATGCAGGCCGACTACAAGCGCCAGAAGCGCATGCAGAAGACCGATGACATCATCGAGTTCATCGCTTCGAACTGGAAGCTGTTCACCGGCAGCAGGACGCAGATGAAGCAGGCCGTTGATTCCCTGGGGCACAATGGCGTGCCCTACAGTGTTGACGGCCTGTGCGACCTGCTTGGAGTGCCCGACAACGTGTACTTCAAGCGGTCTCCTGTGAAAGACATCGGGGCAGCGATCCTTGACTTCAAGAAGAGCAAACTCATGGAACTGTTCCTGAAATGCACGGAAGCGCAAAACGGCGCCGACGTGTGCATGTTTGTTGTTGCAGGCAAGAGTTCTATCTGCATCACGGACATGCAGACGAACATGGAAGGCGGAATGATGCTGATCCATCTGAAGCCGGCCATTGAGTTCGTTCAGGACATCCACATTTTCAAGGCGGCAGAGGCTTCCGAGCGTCTGCCCAACCTTTTCAACCACACAGAGGACAATTATGTCTGATACACAAGAAGAAATCAATCTGGCGGAAGTTGCTGCGGCTGAACAGGCCGAAGTGGCTGTCAATGAACAGCAGGAAGCTGCAACCGAAATCGGTGACAACGACGTGCTCATCACGCCGAATGTCGTGCTTCCGACCCGTGATGACATGACTATCGCCAAGGTCATGCAGGTGCTGAAACAGAACTTTGACAATTTCTCGTTCGACGTGAATGAGGACTATGCCAAGAAGTTCAACAACCTGGACGACCTCATCAGCTACACCGACCGGTCCTTCGGAGATATCTGCAAGGAACGGGAGAAGACCGAGTGCTTTGTCAGAAACCGTGACGGCGCCGCAATGGCCAGATTCTGGTGCACCTGCAAGGTCCTGAGTGACGTTGCGCTCAGCGGCAAGAAGTACGGCGACCAGGCAGTCAAGCAGTACGCGGCCCACAGGGGCATCTCCGACAGTTACCTGTACCAGCAGATCAACATCGCTCGGCGCCTCGACATCGTGGATGTGTTCCTGCTTGGTACACGTGGTATCGGCACCCTGTATCTGCGCAAGCTGGCGGGTTTCAAGGATGACGTCACACGGCAGACCATCATCAACAGCTTCCTGGAGCGGTACACCGATACCGTGAACAAGAAGGATCGTGACCTGGCGAAGAAAGCCTTCATTTCGGCAATCAATGCCAGTGGCAAGAACACCAAGAACATCGACGCGGCCAATCCGATTGTCGCTCTGGCTTCCAGCGAGGACTTCGTGCCTACGCCGGAGACCGAGGGCGTCCTGGCTGCAGTCGGTTCCGTGTCGGGCATGCTGAAGAAGCTGTCCCGGCCGGAAATCATGCACGACCTGGAGCAGTATGGCGACAACTTCTTCATGATGGACAATACGCCGGATGCCGAAAAGCAGCTGGCGAAAGTCAAGGAGAAGGCCACGGAGCTCAGAGACCTCTGCGAGAAGTCCAAGGACAACCTGGAGTTCGCTCTGCAGAAGCTCGACAGTCTCCTGGCGGTTGAGCTGCTTCCGCACGAGCAATGAAACAGCCTTCGCTCAACTGGGTCGATAAGCATTACGCAGTTGCGCTGAAGCATCTGCCGGAGTTTGCCGACGCCTACATGGATGACGACAAGCTCCGGCGCTTCTCCCTGCTGTTGCGCAGCGTCTGTCATACGCAGAAAGGTGTTCCATTCAAGAACATATCTGCAGATGCGCTGTGGGAGTCCGTGGAGCACCTGAAAGGGAAGCTCATGACACCCGCACTGATGAAGCGCAACACACTGCGTGTCATCGCCAACTGGCACTTCATAGAGGACGGTATGGAAATCCCCATGTGGGATGGGGGTTCCTGCGTCACCGACGTTGTGTTCATAGGCGTGACACGTGTGAAAACAGCGGAAGGATCGCAGCCGAAAATGCTTGTCAGGCTCAAGTTAAAGACGGGTCTGTGTGCGGGCATAATACATGATGCCGTTTTATCGGTCAACAAGGTCGGTTACTTCCTCGACCATGTGGGCGGTGTCGGCCGCTACCACTGCAACGTGGAGGAGATCTCCGGCATGCAGGCCAGGCTGACTGTGTATTATGAAGGTCACGAACTGTTCATCAGGGAGTGGCGATGCACGGATCCGCAGAAGGTTGCAAACCGAAGACTCACGGATGCCAGGACTGATGTGGCGAAATGCACACGTTCCCAGCCTTGCAATGTCTGCAGTGCGGACATCACGCAGTGCAAGCTGGCGGTCTGGCTTCCAAGAAAGGAACATAAATGTCAGATAAACCAAAAGAAACCAAGTTCCACTTCATCCGAGTGAGAGCCAACAACGAGCCGTCGTTCTATGACCAGCAAGCAGATATCCGGTGCATCCTGCCGGTGCTCGGCAAGCTGGTGTGCGACGACCTGGAGGCTGTTCATAAGGGTGACAGCCAGTGGCATAACGATATCAGCTATCTGCGGAACTGTCTGGATGTCTTTGCGATCCGTATCGACGAGGATAACACGCCTCTGGTCGAGCAGATGCAGGAGTTCATTCAGGCAATCAGCAAGGTCAATCCGCAGGTATTCGCGCAGTTCGCATCCGGCGTGTTCATCATGATGTCCGTCGTGTACGGAGCCATGCAGCGCCGTGATGTGAAGATCGACGGCAAGGACCAGCGCAAGATGCTATCAGTGGCGACACTGCTGGATGTCATGCGGTTCCTGCCGAAGAACCTGGTCGGGCAGATTTTCGACACGCTGGAGGAGACAGGAGACCTGCTGCACGAAGCAGTGGTGTCCGTTACCAATGCCAGTGTGGTTGATATGGTCCGTGACGGAGACGTCGTGGGAACCTTTGACCGGCTCAAGGAGCATGCAGCCATGTTCATCAATGCGGAAGGCGACACGTCCTGGAACGGGCTTGCGAATGCCTGTGAAGAGATGTTCAACGCCATACCGCCGGATGCGAACCTGCACGACAAGGTAGCGCTTGCTCTCGCCTATCCGACCTATAAACTTCCAACCCAGTGCGAGATGCCTGCTGATGACGCTGAGAGACAAGATTGAGCGACTTCACCGGATCGGTGATCTGGTGCTGTTCCGGTGGATGACCGGCAAGCACCGTGTGGCGCAGTCTTATGTCATGCTCTCCATGCTGCGGTTCGAGGTTCTGATTTGCACGAAAGACCATATCTGGTTCAGCAGCTCGGCGCCTTGCTTGTATCTTGACAGGGGCAGACCGCGTATCGTCATGAAGGACAGAGACGTCCTGACTATTTCCAGTGGACTGCGTCAGGGCATGACCATCATTCCGTCTATGCTGAAGGCTGAGGAAACAGCGACCGAGACGCGCCATTGTCGTTGCATTGAAGTCGATGAGACGCACTGCCCGAAGTGGCTGCAGACCAAGGTACTGGCTATCGGTAACGCTCCGGTGTATCCGTTGTCGCACATCGTGATGCCGGAGCTGTTCCGCATCAGCAAGAACCCGATGTCGCTCCGTCCGTTCTTCAGCAAGGAGATGATGGAGGACATAGGTTCGGTGCCCGGTGACTCGGTGCAGGACATGCTGGACAAATTCCACTCCAAGTTGAAAATGTTCGGCACGTTCACGGATGACGGTTACATCATCAGTAATGACCTGATCGCTACAGGCGGCGCATGCGTCGCACAGGCGAAGGGTCTTGGCATCAACGGCTCGATGGTACATCAGGTGACTTTGAACCAGTTCCGGCAGGACATGCTGTCCCGTCACTGGAAGGTAGGTCCGGATCATCTGATGAAACCGAAAGGAACACTATGACAGAGTGGTTCAATACATTGCGCATGCTTACGGCATCAGGAGATGTCATGCTGCTCTGCACGGCGACCACAGGACTGCGCAAGTCTGATCAGGTGCTGGCGATTGCGTACACCAAGTACGACCAGGACGAACAGACGGAGACGAATACGCTGTTCCGTATGGTCAGTACGGACGCACTGCAGTCGGCCGCCGAATATCACCGCATCACCAAGGATGTGATGCTGGCGAACGCACAATCGGACGACGCCATCAAAAAGACTCTGACGGAAGCCATGCGGGGCTGCACGATCTTCACCTACAGCGTTCCGTTCCAGCGTAAGGCGCTGACGGAGATGTCCGGCGGGTTCATCGACATCATCAGTCCGATGTGCGATCTGCCACTGTGGCTGAAAGCAGGACAGTCGCGGATGCCGTTCGCGGTGGATCTTCCGATTGATGTTGCAGACAAGCAGATTGCGAGAAAGCTGACGGCTTTTCCGTGGAAGACTTGCCTGAACATGTACAACATTGTTCCGGAGGCGCCGGCGGGTATCCTGCCGGTGACATACAACGTGATGGCTCTCAGTCGGCTTTATCAGCAGCTGTGGGAGCAGCCACCAGAGATCTTGCTGGCTGATTGACACCGGTCTTGTCGCCGGTGATCGCTGCCAGCATAAGAGAACCCCTGTTGACCGTCGTGATCACAGGGGTGTTCTTTGCGTTCATGGAGACAACCGTCGTCGGATTGTTCCAGGAGGACAGGAAGTTGATAGCGTTGTTCTTCACGAATAAAATGACATGACCGTTCGGTCCGCATGGGTCAACAACGGCAGCCTGGATGCTGTCAGTAGCAAGACGCCATTTGTTCGGATCGACGGCCAGCAAGACACCGGCCTTTGACAGGTTCGATTTGCCGGTAACCTCATGGACAAAGGACAGACTGTAGCCGGCGATTCTCCTGAAGTCGATGACGCCTTTCTGGGCGCACTTCGCGACAACAGGGAGAGTCTGCAGCACAGCCTGTTTGATTTTCGTAACGGACGGTTCCACGGTGACAACCGACTCAAAATCGGAAACTGTGATGCCGTCTGTTATCTTGCTCCCGTAGATGGAGTAACACTTCAACGCTTCCATAAGGACCTGATATGTTTAAGTTTGGCGAACCCCCGCCGCTTGATTGGCACGAGTGCCGTATACCCAAGAAGAGTGGTGGCGTAAGACTTCTGGAGATACCGTCCAAGGAACTCCGGCAAGAACAACGCCGTATCCTACAATACTGCTACGTGTTGCGTGATGCAGGTCTTCTTCAGGTATCCAATGTGGCGCATGGGTTCTTACCCTATCGCGGCGTTCATACCGCGATTCTGAAACACTCGTTGGAAAGCCCCGTGTTCATCTGTCTGGACGTGAAGGACTTCTTCCCGAACTGTCCGGTAGAGGTGTGCGAGGATAAGATGCGTTATGCAGGACTGTCCAGAGCATGCGTGGAATACATGATGAAATGCTGTACGTGGCAGGGACCAACCTACACGCAACGGCACTTTCCTCAAGGCTCTCCGACGAGTCCGTTCCTGACCAATATCATTATGTTCGATGTGGACTGCATGATTGCAAGCTACGCCAGGAAGAACGGGTTCCTGTACACCAGGTATGCGGACGACATCCAGTTGTCGCTGCTGCCGGGTATGCAGAACACCGACAGATTCCATGAGTTGACACGCTGTAAGGACTATCCGTTCGTGGATATCTTCTACGGCATCGAGGCAATTCTGAAGGATCACCTGGGACTGGAGCTGAAACACACCAAGGACCACGTCATCTGGCGCTGGAGCCGGTGCAAACCGCAGATGCTCGGCATTGTGCTCAGGGACGACAACAAAGGCTACAACGCACCGAAGCGCCGGCGCCGGAATGTCCGTGCCGCGCTGCATAACCTTGCCTGGAAAATCAAGGAGAACGGTGATGTTGCGTACGAAGAGGACATTCAACAGTGGGCTTCCATCAAGGGAAGCATCGACAACATGGACTGGATCCGGTCGTTCAGCCCCGACTATAATGCGTCGAGCGCGGACCCCATTATCCAGACCAAGTTCTACAACTATCTCAGTGAGGTAATTGATGGAGAAACTTTACAACCAGCTGTGCCAGACTGCTGAAAAAGCCGCCAAGGCATACTACGAAGCTGACAAGCCCATCATGTCCGACGCCGAGTACGACGGCATCCTCCGGCAGCTGGAACAGATCGAAAAGGAGCACCCGGAGCTGAAACGCCCTGACAGCCTGACTTCCAGAGTCGGCGGCCGGGCAGTTGAAGGCTTCCGTAAGGTACACCACGCGGACTCCAAGGTGCTGTCACTCAAGAACGCCTACAACCAGGAAGACCTGGATGCGTTCTGCGACGGTATCGACAAGGCGTGGGAGGAGTATTATTACGGACAGGTGCATGGTCGCACAGTCCGGCAGGCGCCTTCCATGAAGTACCTGGTGCAGCCGAAATATGACGGGCTCACGCTTCTGTGCCATTATGTGGACGGCATCCTTGTGCAGGCTCTAACCAGAGGCGACGGACTTGTCGGCGAGGACGTCACGGCGAATGCCCGCACCATTCTGGATCTGCCCCAGCTGCTGACGGACGAGCGTGTCATTGGCAAGAGCTTCTGGGCTCGTGGTGAGGTGCTCATGTTCCGTGAGGACTTCGAGCGCATCAATCGTGAATTGGAGATAGACGGTCAGCCTCCGATGGCGAACGAGCGCAACGCGGCAGCCGGATCGCTCAGGCAGAAGGACCCGAAGGTCACTGCCAAGCGCGGGTTGCACATTGTGTTCTACGACATCCACGGCATGAATCCGTTCTTCGACTATATCGAGACGGAAGAGGACGTGACGTTCTTCCTGAAGTCCATCGGGTTGCCCAGTGTATGGGACCATCAGTTCGTCGTGGAACGGCATAAGACCGGCATGCCCATCAAGGAAGCCATCATGCAGCCGTACACCGGCTATAAGATCAAGGACCTCGGTGACAGCATCACTGCGCTCAACATGGCGGTCGGCTACTTCAGTGCCAACAGGAACGCTCTTGAGTTCCGCATCGACGGCGCTGTGGTAAAAGCCAATGACCTGGGTCTCGATCTGCATGTGCTTGGCGATGCGGAGAAGTACCCGCGCTGGGCAATCGCCTATAAGTTCGAGCAGCAGGAATATCCGACGACGCTGCGCAAGGTCGAATGGTGGGTCGGCAGAACCGGCAAGGTCACGCCTGTGGCGTTCTTCGAACCGGTGCAGATCGACGGCACCAAGGTTGCGTTCGCTACGCTGAACAACCCGGACTACATCGCAGGGCTCGGCGGACTACACGACGGCGACGTCATCAGTGTGTACAAAGCTGCGGAGATCATACCGCAGGTGTCTGCCGTGATTACGCCGAACATGAGCAACAGACCATTCGAGACGCCTGTGCTGTGTCCGTCCTGCGGTGTCAGGCTGGAACGCAGGGGTGCCAACATGTTCTGTCCGAACCAGCTCTGCAAGCAGCGCGTTGTCGCCCAGATGTCGTACTTCGCATCCAAGCCCTGTATGGACATAAACGGCGTTGGTCCGCGTCTGCTGGAGGAACTGGTCAGCCGGAACATCATCAGCAAGACCAGCGATCTGTATCTGCTCAGGACGACGGATCTGATGAAGATCCCCCGCATCAAGGAGAAGTCTGCCCAGAACATCGTGGACAGCATCCAGGAATCCAAGAACAGACCGTTCGACAGAGTACTCTGCAGTCTTGGGCTGACTGGAGCCGGTTCTGTTATGTGCCGTGAACTTGTCAAGCGCTACAAGGACATCAACAAATTGTTGGATGCAACCGTAGATGACTTGGCGACCGTGAAAGGCATGGGAAAGAAATCCGCGAAGGATCTCTGGGACGACCTGCACGATGATTCTATCATGCAGGAGATGGACCAGCTGATGCTGGCCGGTGTCCGCATGGTGGCTGATGAGGAACAGACTGCTACAGGTGCGCTGGAGGGCAAGGTGATCTGTATTACCGGAACGCTCACCAAGCCGCGTACATGGTACAAGGACTTCGTACTGTCGAAAGGCGGTGCGTTCTCCGAGTCCCTGACGAAGTCTGTAACGCATCTGGTCGCCGGTGACGGCGGCGGCTCCAAGCGCAGTAAAGCTGCGAAGCTCGGAGTACCGGTCATCACAGAACAGCAGCTTATGGAGATGGCACAATGACAGAACCAGACATCATGGATATCGACACCGATACTCCGTCCTGCGACAGTTTCTTCATCGACCGTGACAATGACATGTTCCACATGCACGGCGGCGTCGTCACACGGGTGCTCTTCGAGAATGTTGAGGAGATGTCCATCGAGGCGCTGCGCAAGGAACTGGACACACCGCTCAAGGATGACCAGATCATGACGGTACGCAGTGCCAGTGGCAGGTACTTCCTGATGTTGCGCGGAGACAAGGTGATCAAGTACAATGGGTGTAGGTTCCAGGACTGTCTGTGCGACCAGATGCAGAAGTATCTGACGTCGAACACAGGTATCACCTATACGCCCATGAGCCAGTATCCGCTTGTTCATGCTCACATCAAAGGCACGGAGAAGCACATCACGGTGCGCGTACCGAAGCACAAGATCGTGTTCAAGGGCGACATGTATCTCGGTAACATCGAGGACGAAATCACGCTGCCTGACCTGTGGTTCTGCGCCAAGCTGAGCCTGCAGAACAGCGTGATGGATGCTCATGTGGCTATCGAGGCAGAGCAGTCCACGGACCCGAAGGAGTGCAAGCTCCGCATCCTGAGCTTCCCGAACACGTACAGCGACGGGGCTATCTGCTACGGCGGAACCAGAACCAATACGCAGTACGACACGATGACGGAAGGCATGGCGGTCGCCGGCGCGATATCCCGTCTCTTCAACAGTATCTGGAATAATCATGTGCTGAGTGCGCATGACACGTTCCTGAATAGCTGTCGCCCCATCTACGAACAGTTGCCATTGCTGGACAAGTACGAGGCGGCCATCAAGAAGTGCTCCGCGCACTCTTATGCCAGTTCCTTCCTGCGGTATCTGAGGATTCTTCACGAGCCTGACGGATACATGCGGGTGGAACAGCCGTACATGAACCAGCAGTCGGTGCTGAACGTTTACTTGTCGGGGCTGTAAGATGAGACACGACTTCCGCAACAAGTCACCGAAGGAAAGACACTTAACTGAACGACACATCATCCAGTATGCTCAGCCGACGTATGTCTGGCATGGCACAGAAGATGAGATGAAGTTCAGGGCCGTGTTCTTTGCCTGTCATGAGGCCGCTAAGCTGCTGTGTGTACAGCATGCGGCCGACGAGCTTGTACAGCATGCTCCTACGCCGAAGCATCCTGAGCTCGTTCACAAGATCACACAAGAAGAGCAATAATGGAACAAATCAGAATCACAGCAAAGGGCGTCTATACGTACATGGACGGCGAGATGATTCGAGGCTGGGAAGAGTACAAATCAGCCAAGGATCTTATCGGGTTCGTGGACAAGTTCGACGACCCTGTGCAGCCACAGCTCGACTGGGTGGGCGGCAAGATAAGCAAGGCAGTGATAGAACCCGTACTGGGCACCATCAAGCACTATCCGAAGATGGAAACGGGATACATCCTGTGCTACAACCGCTTCACGAAGGAGTGGATGGTGAAGTGTCCGGAACAGACAGGTTCCGGCGGCGCCGTGAAGTTCAAGTTTGACAGCAGTGAGCTGCCGAAAGGATTTCTCGCGGTCGGTACCATCCATACGCACCCAGGCATGCAGGCTTTCTGGTCCGGCACGGACTTGAGAGACCAGCAGTTGTGGTACGGCATACATGTCGTGTTCGGGCTCAAGGACGGAAAGGTGGACACGCACCTGATTACCATCTTCTCGCCCAGAGGCCAGTACAACAAGCAACACGACGACCTGTTCGAGCAGGACGTTGACTTCAAGGCAGATTGTGAGCTTAATGCCGACTGGGTGAAGACCATCGACAAGCAGTTCGCAGAGAAGCCGAAGAAAAAGAAGCCGACCGTACTGTCTGTCAGGAACATGTTCCTCGACATACCGGAACCGGATTTCAAAGTTCCGCGCAGAACAGACATCAGGCTGCCTGAGTTCGGTCACTTCCTGGTCAAAACCTACGGATATGACCCGGATTCGATCCATGACATCTACGACAACAATGATGTCATGGAGACCGAACAGGATGTCAAGGATGCCTTCTATCAGAGCCAGGATAACTACTTTGATGAGACTCTGCTGGGCAAGCAGTGCGCTCAGTTCTGGCGTGACGGACAGGTGCCTGACGAGCTGATGCAGATTCCGATCACGAAGAACATCGCCAGTCTGGCAGTTGTACTGCTGCGGATGTTCCCGGCTGACTGGATCCGCACTGTTCACGGAGCAGAGAACCTGAAGGCTCACGAGAACATCGTCAACGTTCTGATGCAGTACCTTCCGCCGTCCACGGTGGCGGCTATGCTGGAGGACGGCATCGAAGGCATTGGCTACGACGACGAAGAGATGTCGAATCCGTTCTGCATCGGAATGGCGTGGTACTACGCCATGAACGTTGTACGTCAGGCTGAGGCGGTACTCAAAGAGAGCAAGCTCGAAATCAGGCTCACACCGAATGACCTGGACCGTGTGCTCAACAGTTGCGCGGCACATGGACCGACAGGTACGAAAGACATTCCGACACTTACATGGCAGGCTATGAGCGTGCTGACCTACGTGCTGCTGCATAGGGGACATCACACCAGCGACATCTGTCTGCTGTGGGAGATATACGAACGGATGCGCAACGAAAAGAGGATCTGGTAAATGCTGAACATCTACGTCATCGGGTGCGGTGGCATCGGTGGGTATTTGCTGGATCTCTTGCCGGAGACGTTCGGGAGCCTGCTCCTGGACTCGATGGAGAAAGGACTCGCGGAGTCCGCTTTCACCAAGCACCTTGAATCGTTCGGAAGCGAGGTCGTTCCGCAGCTTGTGGACCGGCTTGTGCTTATCGACGGAGACGATTTCTCACCCAGGAATGCGCTGAGGCAGGGTTATGGCACAGGCAATAAGCTGCAGACCCGCATCGACGATTTCCTTGAGAAGATCGACAAGAAAGCCATACGGCGTACGTATCTGCGCCTGATGGATGTAATCGGTTACAATCAGTATCTCGCGCCCTGGAACATGCCGGCGATCATTCCGAAGAAGCCGCCGGAGAACATCAACAACCAGGGCGGGATATTCACAGATACGAATAGCACACAGAAGTCAATCGAAGGCCTCAGCTATCCTGGTGGCAGAGATGTGACTGTTGTGTTCGTTTGTGTGGACAATCATAAGACTCGCTACGAGGTCAGTCGTTATGCCGAAGAGTTCGACAACATCGTCGTCATCAATGGCGGCAATGAGAAAACGACTGGCAACGTCACTATCTACGAAAGGCGGGACGGGGTCGCATTGGATCCCAATCTGCCGGACGTCTATACCGAGATTACACCTGATGCGGACTTGCGTCCGGATGAGACGGACCCTTGCACGCACGTCTCTCCCAAGCACGATCAGGTGGCTGTCACGAATAATATCGTGGCTGCTCTCATGCTGAAGGTGTTCACCATCTGGTTCCGCACAGGGATGAACATCTACGGTCCGGGCAAGAACCAGCGCCGGAACGAAGTATTACTGGACCTGGATACATTAGAAATGTTCCCGGTCTATCACCCACCACGCAAACAACCGAAAGGCTCATAACATGAGTATCAACGTGAGTGCCCTGGTCTTCTCCTCCAGGGATCTTCAGAACATCAACGTCGATGACGGCATGACCGTCGGCGAGTTCCGCAATTTCTGCTATGGCGCAGGCTACGATGTGGTCGGCGCACGCACCCGCTTTGTCCGCAACGGCAAGATCCATATCGGCCGCGTTGATCCTGTCAGACTGCAGGAAGACGACCAGGTCTGGTTCGAGACCGAGAACGTGGTCGGCGGCCGCAAGGTCGTCTACAACGGTCAGAAGACCGCCACGTGCGGATGCTGCTGCGGTACCAAGCAGGCAACCAACGCAGAAAGCCTTGAGAAGGCGGCCATCCGTTCCATGATTGGCAGCCTCCAGGACGCCATCAATGACCTCAATGCACGTCTCAGCACCCTTCGCTGAATCTGAAACACTCAATGACATAACAGCCGCTATAGTAAGGCGGCAGGAGAAATCTATATGAAGACTATCACCATCAACAGCAGCAACGCCACCCGCGAGTTCGAAGCCAGCGACCTCGATACCGTCAACACCATCCTCGATCACGCCGAGACCCGGAAGTTCTTCGGCTTCGATGAATACAACAAGGACGAGGCCTATTCCGTTCTGGTCAGCCATGTCACGACCATCGAGAACGGCAAGGACAACTTCAACCTCGCCAACATGTCCGAGGGCTTCAAGAAGGCGATCCTCAACGGCGTCCTCGAAGACGGCGCCGTCATCAACATCGACTACTTCAGCGCCGAGGACAACGACGGCAACCAGGTCGATCAGGACGATACCGCCGATGACGATCACGATGACGTGTTCGATGACAACGGCGATGCCGGCTACGGTCAGAACGATGCTCAGGAAGCAGCTGCTCCGCAGGAAACCACTGCGGGTCCGGTCCGTCATGGCATCGTGAAGGTCATGACCAACGGCGGCATGGTCGGCACCAATGTCGAGATCATCGACGGCGTCACCACTGTCCAGGAAGCGATCTACAGCGATCTCGTGAAGGCTCGCTCCGGCATGGATGAAACCGCCATCAGCAACTGCATGGTGCTCCTCGACGGAGACACCATCAACGCCAACCATCTCGCGACCCGCGTGCTTCACAGCGGCGACACTATCGACCTCACTCCGCGCTTCGCGGCCTCGAAGGGACTCGCTGACTGATGAATCCACGGCATTGGAAAATAGTCATACCCGTTCGCCCAAAGGCTGTTCAGTCAGTCAAGAGCGGGCGTGGCCGTTTCCATGCCGACAGAAAAGTCATAGCCTGGAAGAACTCGATCAGACCTTTCATCGCAAAGAGCTGTAAGGGTTCTCCCAGTGCTTTGCCCATCCGTGTCATAGCCCTTCGCTACATCTTCCAGCTCCCGCAGTATGCACCCTTGCACATACGCAAGTATGTCGAGCAGGGCGGCTACGTACCGTACCTGCAGAAGGTGGACCTGACGGACAACCTGTCCAAGGGAGTGATTGATGTCTGCAAGGGCTATGTCTTTGAAGATGACAGCCAGATCTGGCATGTCTGCGATACCATGAAGCTGTACGGAACCAGCGACCGTATAGAATTGGAGTTCGAAGAGACGCCGGATGTTGTGCTGTTACACGCAAAAGGAGAGACAGTCCATGACACTCCAGACCAAGTTCTTGGCGACGGAGGATTTACTTTTTGAGCGCGATGCGCTGCACGGTCTTGTGGACACACTGTGGAAAGACTACGTCCTGAACAGGGGCGGTGTTTACAAGATCATGTCCGATGCCCTCGGCAAGCCCAATGTGCATATCAGCGATATGACCACGGAGGAGATGGCGAAGGTAGTGGAAGTCGTGCAGCCGATGGTCGCCCGGCACCTGAAGCGTATCTGTCACTGTTGCAAGAACGGTTACAAGAGTACGCTCGGCCTGTACCGTTGTGCGCTGACTGGCAACTTCTCCCTGACCTACAGAGAGGAATGCCATGCTCTTTCCGGCGACAACGTTTGATCCCGCCCGCTGCAGGGCAGACTTCTTCTTTTGCCTGTCCTTCAGTGAGATACCGCAACGAGAGCTCAAGGCTATCGTTCGGCTTGTCCAATTTTCAACTCCAAGTTCAATTTCTGTCAAGCAGTTTCGCAAGACAGTACGAATACGGGTTGCAGTCAAGCAGATCGAGTGTGCGTTCCCCCTTACAGGGATGGCGACGTTCACAAGCTACGAGCATAACATTATCTATCGTGCCGTGCGCAACGCCGAGAGCGCCGTGGATTCCATCTACGACTTCATAGTGCAGGCGCATCACATGATAGAAGCCATGAAAGGAGACTTCGAATGGCAGCAGAATCTGCCAGCCCGTCTGGTCTGACCAAGAAAGACCAAAGACTCGTGGAGTTGTTCCGGACAACCGTGAACTATCCCGACATCAAGAAGGCGGCGCATTATCTGCACCAGGGCAAAGTCTACGACCTGTGCGGCTGGATGTTCCTTGTCCGGCCGCCCTCGCCATCAGAAGAACACGTCATGAAGCCGGATACGCTATATCCGTACACGGGAAGCACTAACAAACTGGCAATCAGTGAGATACGTGAGTTTCACAAGCTCGATCCAGCCGTATCTCTCAGCCAGGATCCCGTGGTCATAAATGGACTGTGGCCGGCTATCCAGGACAACGAGTTTATGGTCTGTAAAGAAAAGACTATGGGGGCATGTCCCAATGCGCTCCTGCTCCTGGAAAATGACAACGAAGGTAAGACACGGAAGATCAGCCGTCTCGCGGCGCTTGACAGCAGTTCGTCCCTGCTGGCCCTTCCTCTGCGTACGTACACCTTCCGTACCAAGTATGACCTTCCGGCATGGCTTGACGAATACAAGTTGAGCCTGCGTGTGTTCTTCCCGAACTGCTGCCCTGTGCTTGTGGCGCTCGGTGACGCGACCGTACTGGTCTGCGTGCTGGGCATCACAGCCAATCCTCTCTATCCGCCAATCGGGTACAACGGACACTTCTACCAGCTCGACGGCTGGAAAGAGGATGCCCGTGCTTTCAGCCGTGCCCGCAAACTCAAACCAAAGGAACTGAAAATGAACCTTCCGAAACCGTTCACCAAGCCCGCTGCTCCGCCTGAATCTGCAACAGTCGAAGCGCCCGCTGAACCCCTGCCCTCCAATACTGCTGATGTGCATGTCGAGGATGTGCAGGCTGAAAATGTCACCAACGTCCCCGAAGCGCCTGTCAAGAAGCCGACTCTGAAGCGCTCTGCTCCGAAAGTCACGGTGCCGGCGCCAGCTCCTGTGCAGGAACCCGAAGAAGCTGAGGAACCTGCCGGAGAGCCTATGGGCGAGACCGACAACAACGGCTACACTGCGCCGGCCGCTTCCCAGATCAATACGGAGCCCGGTCTGGATGCTCCGGCCGAGAAGAAGCGCACCCGCAAGGCTGCGCCGGTCGTTCCGGTCGGGTTCGACTTCGCACCAGTCATCGAGTACACCGGCAGCGCTCTGCCAGAGGATCTCACGGCCGACCAGATCGAAGCTGAAGCACGCTCCCTGCGCGACCTCGGCATCAACATCCAGCGTCGTCAGGCGAATCTGCTGTTTGCCATGCGCAAGTGCGGCAGTGCAAGTGACGCCAAGCTCAAGGCTCTGGCTGAGCTGCTCGGAAAATGAGCCGCGCAACCAGAAGGCTTCACGCCCTGGTTGACGACATCCTGGATCAGTGTACCTGTCAGCAGGCAATCATCGAAGCATACAACAACCCGGAGTTCAACGCGCTGGCCGCAGAGCGTGATGCTCAAAGCTGGAGCAACAAACTGCACGGTGAGTTGAATTTCTTCGGTGAGCCTGGTGACAGGAACCTTCTGTGTATTGATGGCAGAATACATGGGCACTGCGAGTGTTTGCGTGACTGCCTGATCGGAGACGGCATAGACCTGCAGGTCGGTGAGAACTGCGTCATTATCGGATGCACGTTCACGCGGGCTTTCAGGATCAGCCTCACGGAAGAAAATAACAAGGAGCTCAATGCCAGACACAGGGTCATCATCGGAGACAACTCGGTCATCATCGGCTGCGCGTTCCGTGACTCCGTGACTGTCGGCAGGGATTCCAAGATTCTGATGTCGGCACTGACACAGGTGAACATCGGCAAGCGTGCCAGAATCGTGTGGTCGTCTGTGCTGATGAAGTTCGGGCACATCGGTGACGACCTGACCATGATGCACTCTGTGCTGTCAACGGACCCGGCCGTCATCGGGGACCGCGCATTGTTCGGTGACGGTCTGCTGTCGATACTCGATTACAGGATGGTGCTGGAGACATATACGCTGGCAATCAGGAAATACATGAGAGCGCGTCTGTCTCTGTTCTGGATTTCAGCTAACATCACCAGCATCATGTACGAGAGTATCGAGAGCTGTGACCGTAAGATCAGGGAAGCTACGGAACGTGGCGAAGAATGGCGCAAACCGCAGAAGCGTGTACAGGCATGTCATGGGGAAGACCAGGTTCAAAAGCTCGGCATCATGAGCAAGGTGCCGTTCAACAACCCGCTGTCCTACAACTGGGAAAACAAGTTCTACCCGTTGCTGTTCCAGGTCGCGGACAACATCCGTGACAAGAACGCAGAGGGTGAGGAATACTTCCGTGCCATGAACTGTACTGCCGAGGACTTCTACACAGGGCAGAAGAAGCGCATCAGAATCGGAAACGATTTCACTGTGCTGACATCACAGGCGTTCCGCATGGGATCCATTGGAAACTCCAGCAGGAATCATCCTTATGCCACAGCACGTGCACCGGGCGGAATGAGCAAGCTGTCCTGGGAAATGAACATCAGGCAGGACTACGATTTCCAAGCAGGAAACAACGTGACCATCACGGCGTTCGGCACCTGGATGGAGAACGGATTCCCTGACTGCAACGACAACGTCGGCAGACTGGTTTTGCAGGATGGAGCCACGCTGTACATCGACAGGCCCAGCATCTTCCGGTACAACAAGATACAGGACAACAACCCGCTGCTCCGTGTCCGTGTGACCAACAACGGGTCCAACCACAGCTGGCCGGTCACGTGTGCCATCACAGTCAGCAGGAAGGCCAGACTCTATGTCAAGGGCTTCGCATCGGTACTGGCAGGCAACGATGATTCTTCATTCTCGACGCTTACAGTAGAACCAGGACAAACAGCAGTCATTTAAGGAGACCAGTCATGGCTTTAACCAAAGAAGCAAGAGACCTCCTGGGTGCACGGTATAAGGAAGACTCGAATACGCAAGGAAAGACCACAGCCACAGGGATGATAAAGAACTCCCAGGGCGTGCTGGTCATTCCTCCTTCGATGGTCAGTCCGAAGACCAAGCACGGCGCACTGGTGGTGGACAACGACGGTCTGCCTATCGCCAGAGAAACAGCGCCTGCTCCCCAACCGGAACCCCAGGAAGAACAAGTTCCTGTCAAGAAGGGCAGGAAGCGCAAACAAGCAACGGCAGAAACGCCGTCCAAACCGCAGCTCGTAAGAGTTGATATCACAATGAACGGGCTCGGAAAGATCCCGGCGCAGTACACTCGCTGCTGCATCGGCAATGACCACGCGCTGCTGGGTCTGGCCGACGTGTCGTTCATTCCAGAGCAGGCGCTCAGTGACGGTCAGGGTAACTATAGGAACGTGTTGCAGTTAAGCACGGATCCTGGAGTTAACTACATCTTCACCGGAAGCACCAATAACATAGACGGAGTCCGCCACATACTCCTGTGGAAGATTTCGTGAGGAGAACTGACACCATGATGGAGAAATCATCTGCAGAAAACAAAGTCTGCACCAAATGCAACCGAGACGCACTTCCTGGAACGAATCCGCCGGTCTGTTCCGAGCATCTGCTTGACAAGACCGCATCGGAGGACGACCAGCCGGCCACACTGAAGGAACTGGATGCCCAGGACTGACAAATGGGTATTCTTGAGTTCTTCTTCGGGTATTACGCAGGCATGGTGTTTGCCTTCCCAGTAATGCTCGTAGTCAGTCTGTTCGTCTATACGTGGGGTAGGAAGTGATTCAAAACCAAGGAGATTTCATGGTACGAATCGTCCCACAAACAGCAGTACGAATGCACTTCGCCAACCCGCTTGAGGCCGCTGAGTATGCAGCGAGAATCTGCTACAGAAGCGACACGCACGACCGAGGGCCGGAAGCCCGAAAGAAGTTTCTCATGGGACTGGCGAACAGAAAGCACAGCACGCCGTTCGAGCATGCGTGGCTTTGTCTGAACAAGCAGGACATCACAGAGGACGAATGGAACGAGATCGACATGATGGTGCTTGAGGAACCCGACAACAAGGGACCTCATGTGTTCCCTGTCGATCAGTTCACTTACGATGACGGGACAAAAACCCTGTCATGCAACATGCGTTCTCTGATCAACCTGTGCGGTATCGACCGTACATTCCAGCTCATGGACAAAGCCTGGACACGCTCAACAGGCGTTCACACGTTCGAGATTATCACGTCGAGAGCCATCGGAAATCAGCTCATCAGACACCGCGCCTTGTCGTTTGTGCAGGCGTGGCAGCTTCCTGAGCCTTCTATCAATCAGGAGAGTCTACGCTGGGTCAGAATGGACGACCCTGTAGTCTGCCTGTCGGAAGGCTATCAGAAAGAGCTGAACCAGGATCCCGGCGCGATGCACATCTGGCGCGCCAGCTGCCAGAGATCGTTTGAGGCATACAGTGAACTCGTAAGCAAGGGCTACAAGAAGGAGCTCGCTAGAACGGTCCTGCCGCTGGCGACAGCTACCCGCATCCTAATGACGGCTCCGATCAATGTCTGGTATGAGTTCTTGAAGCTCAGACTGGAGAAGGGTGCGGAGCCCATGATGCAGGAGCTCGCAGAGAGCATCTACAAAGAACTGAAGACGGAGTTTCGCATCAAGCACTTTGATGTGAACTGTTCGCCGTTCACCGACCACGATGAAACAAGTACCGATCAGTAAGCGATTACTGGAGTACGCGGTACAGCACGAGCCCAGGGCGGTCAGTATCGCCCTGGGCATTCCTTTGCCCACGGTGGAGGCTATCCAGCTGGGCAAGAAGAGTACCTGTACTCCGCTGGAGCTCGCTGCGATGGAAACGCGGATGGGCGGAATCTTGCGCGTAAAGACACGGTATGGCGCCAAGCCCTGGTTCACGAAGGACAGGCTCGTCGGCGTCCGGCACACGGAGCTGATAAAGGAGACAGCTGCATATGTCTCGCGTAGCTGGCCGATGCTGAAGAGGTACCGTGCGTACGAGAGCAAGAAAACTGGAAAGAAGCGACCGATCTTCAGGCAGCTTTCCATGTATGCGCCCCTCTACAATTTCTGGGATTCCATGCTCAAGGACACTTTGCCGTTCCTGCTGCGGCTATGGGATGAGTTCCCTGAGCACCGGAAGATACTGTTCCAGGACACAGGTTTCGAAAACGTGGTCAACGAAATCAGGAGCCCCTCCAAGTGAGGGGTTCCTTTTTATTGGGAGACATTATTATGTCTTGTTTCGCTACTGGCTTCATCATCGGATTCATTATCCTGGTACTTGCGGGGTGTGGCCGATGATACTGAAGCTGAACTCAGACAACCTCGGCAGTTACGGCACGCTGTTCGTAGGGGAACACACAAAGGTCCCGTGCCTGTATGCCAGCAGTGTGGACATTGTGTCAAATCGTCCGAGGGGTTGCTATACGAGCCATAACAAGTTCGGAGCAGACCTTGGCAACAATATGGACGATCTGGGCAATCGCCGCATCATGAACCTGGCATTCAGCGATTCGTTCTGTTGGAGAGCACCAAACAGGAAGTCCATGGCCTGGTTTGAAAGGGAAAGCCAGCGTGTGCTGTCTTCATGGGAGAACCCTAATGGCAAATGGGAGATGACGCAATACTCCCCTGTGGCGCTGGACGATCTTGTGTGGACCAACGCATGGCTGATGAAGACAGACCGCGAGGATGAGCCGAATGACACGCATGTCAGGGACCATGCGTTCCTGGCGCAGATGCGCGGACATCTGAAGTATCATGTGGAGGGCGAGAATGCTCCCATAGACTTCAGTCCGCAGTTGGGCTTCTCGTTCGACTACATCTGGAGGCTTCCGCGCTTCCCCGGCGACCTGCGCAGGATTCCGATCATCAACACGGAAATCGAAGCGACGTCTGTCCCCATGTACAGCAACGAGCGCAGCAATATCCGCAGCACGACGTTCAGGATGCACTGTGCGGACGGACCGCTGAGGTTCCGTATAGACAAGCATCTGTCGGACATTTACAACGGCGGTCATTACAACCTGGTCACGGAACGAATCGTAAACAGTCACGGCGGCAGTCCTTATCAGAGGATGCTGCTTGCGAAGCATGTTCTGAAGAGCATGGAGAAGTTCCACCTGTCCAGGAAGCGCGTCTTCGAGGCGTTCGATGTCCAGTATTCGGAAGTCTATCCGAAGGGTGCGCAGGCCATGACCTACGACGACCCGTATCTGTTGGAGAACGACTACGAGGAGCAGTTCGATATCTGGAACCCTGACAAGTATCAGATGTTCGGTGAACCGTACTTGACCGGCCAGGTGGATGTGCCTGACCGTGACAAGTTCGACGAGTTGTTCCCGAAGCTAAAGCAGGTGTTCGCAGACATTGACGAACTGTACGAGCACGTCACCAGCATCAAGCAGTTGCTGGACATTCCGACGGACTACTGGGAAGGCAAGGATCCGTGCAGGAAGTTGTCTGCCCTGCGTCATTCCGGAGCCGGCTGCTATAAGAAGCTGGGTTTGTTCGTGACGGACATGCAGGAGCTCACCGACTGCGGCCGGGAGATGGCGAACTATCTGTCGCTCTCCACGTGGTCCAGTGAGTCCAACCACATGATCGACTACAAGCTGATGGTCCGCCTGGGAATACTTCCGAGGCTTCCGCGCCTATCCACCGATAACAGATACGACCAGCATGAGATGACGTGGTTTTCATCCTGGAAGATGCGGGTCACGCCGTGCTGCTGTTTCGTCATGTCGCAGGACAAGCACGACAGAGCGTTCGTCAGACTTGAGAAGGCACTCGGTTACGAGATAGACCGGGAAGCCTTCGTGCAGGACTTGCAGAACAGCCTGAGAGGTCGTCAGAACCGCATAGCGGTCATCGTAGGAGGCATTGCGGAGTTCATACCGCGCAAGCGTGAGAACATCGTGAAGAGCCTCCAGAACGTCTACGGAAAGCAGGTGGAGTTCTTATGAAAATCTTCTACCTGATCGACGCCATTATCACGGTGGTCTACAACCGGATACTGGAAAAGAAAGATTGGCGCATCCTGCTGGTCTTTCTCATTGTTACTGCGCTGTTTGCCGGTATTCGCATCACGCTCATCAGCGTTATCATCACCCTTGCGTTCTTCGTGATCCTTGACAGGGGTGCGATAGCTGAAATCAAACGGGCGTACAGACAAATCAAGGAACACAATGAAAATCAATAAGGAAACCGCAATGAACTCAAACACGACTGTGACCAAGTTGGTCAAGAAGTTCGAAGCACTGTGGACTGAATCGCTCGAAAATCGCTACCAGGCCGCCAAGGTCTACTACAAGGCGATCACCGAGCACCCCGACAACGAGACCCGCCGCCTGTTCCATGAGTCCGAGGCCCACAAGGACTGGACCGCACTCCGTTGGCGCTGGATCTACAACATCGGCAAGGCTGCCTGGAACGCCGAACAGCTCAAGGCCGGCAAGATCACGGAAATGCCTCGCGGCGGTATCTGCCGTGCCATGCTCGACATCCACAACTACTCGCTTGCGATGTCGATGCGTCAGATTCCGATCCAGCGCCAGGAGGAGATCTGTACCAACGGTCTCACGCTCTACTCCAAGGAGCACAAGGGCGGCGTTGTCATTCCTCTGCGCAAGCTGAACCGTCACCACATCATGCACTGCTTCGACATCGACTCCGGCAACGAGATCCCGGTCGAACAGCAGCGCAAGAAACCGCTCCACGGCGCCAAGAAGGAACCGATCAAGTTCGTGACCGACCCGGCCAGCGGCAAGCTCCATGTCAGCGTCCAGCGCAAGTGCGTCATCAACGCCGGCCTCATGCTGGAGATCCTGGCACACAAGAACGACCAGGGTGCGTCCATTCTGGATGTCAAGCAGCTCTATGACGTGATCCACAAGCTGGAGGCCTGATATGAATTGGGCGGACATAGCTGCAATCGACAGTCCGGGCAATTACCCGGTCGGTCGCATCGAACAGGACATTGAGCCGGAGGTCAAGGAGTACCTCAATGACTACAATCTCAATGAGATGAAGTACGAGGACATCCGTGAGCTTCTGTTCAAGATCCGTCAGGACCTGCACCTCAAGCCGTGGCACCCGGTCACGCCTTATCTCCAGGCTTACGCTTTCGGCGATTGGGAATCCCGTGGCAAGCACATCAAAGGCAATCCGGTCGGATGGATCAGTTGCACCGGCAATTACAGACCTCTCAGCATGTACACGCACGACATCACCGAGAGTTATCCGGTGTATGCGTCCATCGGTTCAGGCGAACAGGTCTATGTCGGCGAGCTCATCATGCAGATGGACGGCAAGAAGTGCTTCCGGTTCTGGGGCATTTACACCGAGCGCATGATTGAGGATTGTTCCAGCTATGGAAGACCCATTCGGGATCCGCGCACAGGCGAGCAGTACTTCACCAGTACCGTGCTCTGCACCTGGAAGGATCGGATCACACTGCAGGGAGATGTTGTCGTGAAGGTGCTGTCAAGGCGCCACAGATTGTCGGCTGTCCGTCCAAATGGTGAATCGAAGTCCAAACCGAAGGACGAACAGCCGGAGCTCCCGCTGAAGAGTACGGACCCTGTGTCCGTTAAGGCAGCGCCTGTAAAGATGAGCACCGTGATGTGTCTTTCCGGTTCGGATGTGGAGAAGCGCAGATATCTCATCGAGATGTTCATCTGCATGTCGTCTCTTGCGAAGGGCACGGTTGTCTCTCATGAGAAGATGACCGGCGTACTGACCGAATATCTCAGAGTCCTGGATGGTCCCAGTGCCAGTATTCAGATTCCGGATATCGTGCTGATGACCTGCTGGTCGTTCTACTGCATGATGCCGGACGATGAATCGCGCAAGACTACCAAATACTGGTACGATGCGCTGGTTCGGACTGAGGATACTCGCGTAACCCTGGAAGGAACACGTGTACCATGAACGAAGATGAGATGGAACAGCTGAAAGACCGCATCGACACTGTTGAGCAGGAAGTCGCCAATGTGAGCCGCATGCTGCAGGAAGTGCTTGTCAAACTCGGCGCGAAGATCGAGAACTGCACAAACTGTACGCACCGCATGGGCGAGTGCGAGGATCCGTTCGACGATCCTGCGAATAAGGTGTTCTGCAGATTCTGGATGGACTACCATGTGCCGTCTCATCGGTGCAGGCAGTGGACTGACAAGCCGGAGGATGACACTCCTGATCTGGCAAGTTGTCCTTAAAGAGAAACACCATCTGCCTGAAGGATTTCTTTGAGCTTCCCCTGAAGCCGTCTGAGCTTGATATGCAGGCGGGTGATGGGGAGGCCAGTTTCCTGGCAGATGGTGTTTTCGTCAAGTTGCTTGGCTCCGGCCAAGCCGTATAGGTGGATCAAAATGTATCTGTCCCTTTCGGGAAGGTCTTTCATGGATTCATTCAACGCGGCAACCGCGTAGTCAACTTCACTTTTCTCTTGTGCTCCGTCGTCTAAATTCTCACCGATGAACTCACCGAACGTCGTACGACTGGAGTCGTCTTCACTCACGCTGGCCTCAATGGAGTAGACCTTGAGGTCAGCTCTTTTGATGTTTTCTAATTGCTTGTCTGACAGCCCCGTAATCCCTTTGATTTCATCATCTGTCGGCTGTCGGTGGAATTGATTTGCGAAACTCAGTTTTACTTTTTCGAGGTTCAATACTTTTTGTGTTGCGCCGCCCGGAATCCTTATCGTATGCGTCTGTTCTGCGAGCGCCTTTCGGATTGCTTGCTTGATCCACCAGGTCGCGTAACACGAGAACTTTGCTCCGTGTCCCGGCTGGAATTTGTCAGCTGCCGTCATCAGACCTCGGTTGCCTTCTGCCACGATATCGGCGAAGGTCATGCCGTAGCGCTTGAAATCATGGCTGATTTTTACGACCAGTTTGAGGTTCGAGTGGATCAGCTCTTCACGGGCTGCCTGCTTTTGCTCCTCTGTTCCGTTATGGATCAGATTTGAGAGCTCGACTTCGCGCTCTTTGGAGATTCTCTTGAAGCCGTCAATGTCGTTCATGTAGCGGCTGATGTCTTCGGTGAGTACGGACGCATTTCGGGTGGGACTGCAGATCATGGGTTTCTCCTTTTGGTTTTTGGGTGATGCCAATCAATATAGCACTGATTCCCGAAATTGTCAAACTCTGTTTTGCATTTTTGTGTAAATTCTTGTAACTGTTTATTACTCATGCCTTTGCGGGCATAATACAATGGAGAACTGCATGCTGTCCTATGTTGGGACGACGTGGACAGTTCCCATAACAACCAATGGGGAAGTACTCCCCAGAAAGGAATGGAACCATGTTGGCTCCGATTCCCTTCAACATCGACGTCCTCCGTGGACGTGAAGCGTTACACCTCATCAACCACAACGGGGGCTTTGCGCTCAGCGCAGAACTGAAGCCGAAGCTGACCAAGGGCAAGCTGAACGTGGCTATGCCCAGCCCCAATGAAAGCAACATGCTGGTGTGCGCTTTGCTGGGCATCTTGACAGGCCGGAAGGTGATGTTCATCTTCTGCGACAAGAAGGATGATCCGCGCTTCTGTGAGTGCGATTTCGTGCTCACGAAGCAATCTCCGCTTTTCGGTTCCGACAAGGCGGACGCAATCGAAGTGTTCCTCGCCATCCTGTGGAACACGCCGTGGGTCAGCGAGCTATTCGACGAGCCTGCGGCAGCGGACGGATGGCTCCAGCAGATCTGGACCTCCTGCTTTGAGGGTCTGACTGATGTATGGCGTCTCGGCGAACTCTCGCTGTGGGACGACAAGGAAATGGCGTGGAAAGCCCTCTGGTGGCTGGACAAGCGTCTCCGTTCCATGCAGAAGGTGTACCTCATGGAGGGCAACCTCATGAAGAAGCTCCGTGCTCTGGTTCACGACCACAAGGGCGTTATCAAGCTCCCGCCTGGAGCAGATGGTATGACCATCGGCGGCTGCCGCCAGTTCATCCGTGCGGTCGAAGCTGAGACGCTCAACGCCAGGGAACACATCCCGGTGATTACAGTGGTCGGGCAGTACAAGGGTGTCTGGCATGTCTGGCCGGCACTTACGCTGGACGACCAGGGTAACGAAGTTCCATGCATGAATTTCAAGGCAGCACTGCAGACCGAGCCCGATAGCCGCAAGTGGATGTCGATGCTGTACAGCAAGCTGCATTTCAATAAGTTCACACGGGAAGAACGGATCGAGTGCGCAGATGTCCATGCTGCCTGTATGCTGGCGGACTGGCTTTGTGCCTGTTTCCACGGCAAGGCCAAGCAGGGAGACCTGGAAGGCATTGTCGGGCTCTATGATGGAATCCCCAAATAAGGAGCAACTATGAGCAAACTTTATGATATCGAGGCAGGAACCTGTCCGAACTGTGAGAGTGAGGACGTCGAGAACGTCGGCGTGAACTATCTCAAAGATCATAACGAGGGCGTGAGCTACCTGCGTCGCTGCAACGACTGCGGAGCCAAGTTCCGCGAAGTTTACCAACTCGAATATATCGGTTCTGAACTCGTTTCGGTTCCGAAAACGCATAATGGAAGGAAAAATCAATGATGACGAACTTTCCGAACACGCCGGGTGCTACCCCGGCAAACCCTGAGAAGTACATCCAGGGTGAGAAGGCCGACAAGGTCGAAACCGTGAAGTCCATTCTGATGGGCAAACCGCAGACCGAGCAGGCCAAGCAAGTCAGCGCTCTGCTGCAGGACATCTATGACCTACAGGGCAAAGCAAGCCGCACGCCCGTGCTGTCGGAAGACGGCGCGGTTCTGCTGAAGGGCATTCAGGACAGTCTGTCCGCGATGGCTGCCAACCTCACCACGTCGCTCGGCATCAAGTCCGAGAACGACGTGAACCGTGCAATCAACGAAATGCGTGCCCGTGTGGTCTACTACCAGAGTGCGCTGGAAGGAGTCTACGCATGACCGAAGTCTATTACGACCTGGGTCCGTGCTTCAGCCTGGTATGCAGAAGTCTGTACGACTTCAGTGCATTTATCATGGAGCTCCCGCAGTTCCATCCCGTTACAACCATCCAGGGCGATGTGCAACTCGAAACGCTGCACACAGAGGAGTAAGTGGAATGACGTTCTGCGACAGCAAGGACTGTCCGAAGAAGGACAAGTGCGGAACACATATCGACAGGCTCCGCGTACCAGAGGGAGTCAGCTGCCCGATTTGGCAGTTCGATTTCTATAAGCTGGTCAAGAACGGCGAATGCAGGCATGAGCGCAAGTTCGCCCAGTACACAATCAGAACAACAAAGGAATCAAATAATGTCATGCAATAGACTCGTGAAGGCTTTGACAAGCCTCATCAACATGAACAATGTCGCCGAGAAGGTCGAAGATATCTACGGCGAGGCTGACGATGAGATGAGCTGCAAGGAAATCACAGAGCTCGTCAAGTCCGGCCAGGTTCAGATCGTCATCGGAATCACCTGCTACGACCGCAACGGAGACTACGTCGGAGAAGACGAAGTCGAGTGCGAACAGTCAGAGGACGACTTCGATGACGAATGACAAGCGCACCATAACCAGTTCCAAGTATGGCGACATCATTCATCAGGGTCAGGACTGGACCTTCATCGAGAATGGAATGCTGCATGCAGCCTCTGTTGAATGTGGCGGTATCGTCAGAATCGACAGCGGCGGGTCTGCAAGCGCCTGTACAGTGGAGCAAAACGGCCAGATATGTGTCACTGCGGGTGGCCATGTAGAGTGCGTTTGCGTGGCCTCTGCAGGCCTTCTGCGCGTTTCTAAAGGAGGCTTCGCAAGTATCCTGAACACATCCAGCGGCGGACATATCGTTCTCAGCGGCGGGTTCGCACACAACGTCATACTGTCAGGCGGCCAGATCACTGTGTCAGAGGGCCAGGCAACGGAAGTCAACCTTGCAGGCCCCAACAGTTACCTGGCCTTGCAGGACGGTACCTACGGCGCAGAAGTCCGTATCGGTTCCGACTGCATCGCCAGGGTCGCCAATGGAGCGTTGCTGGAGCATGTGACCGTCAGCTCCGGCGGCACACTGAAACTCTATCACCAGAGCATCTGCAGAGACATCATGCTGGAGCCCGGTGGTAGAATCGTCGCAACACACTATTCAATCATCTCAGGTCTGTCGTCTGTGCGCGATTATGCGCTCAAGGTGCATGACTCTGAAATAAACATGCTTGTCATCGAGGGATGACAGAAAGGAATACACAATGGATCTCGTAACAATCACAACCGGAATTGCTGGTGTCGTCATCGCAATATTCGTCGCTTGTGCCTGCATTGGCATCATGCTGGAATACAGACGGGACGACAACTACGACTTCAAGAGGAATCTGGGCGGTCTCATGCATCTTGCCCAGCGGTTAGAGCAGAAGGATCTGTCTCCGGAGGACGGTTCAGAGGCACTTGCCGATCTGTTCAAGGAGATCGACAGAGACGCTGCAGCTGTCAATCAGGCCGCACTGCGCCACAGATATCACGCTCGGTGGTTCCATGTCTGGGCAATTATCTGTGTGCTGATCGCCTGTCTCGTGTTCGTCGGCGGCCTGTTCCTGGACAACCATATCCAGAACAAAGTCAACGAATCTTACCGTGCCGGAAACCAGCACGGAATGAATATCGCACGCGGTATCTGGGAGGCGACACATGGCGTCGTCGAAAAGGCAGAATGACGGCATCCAGCTCTACATCAACGGCAAGCGGGTGAACATCTGCAGGCTGGATGATGAGAAGCTGGATAAACTCATCGAGAACTGCAAGGCGCTCGTAGACAACTGCGAGCGCCAACTCAGTCTCACTCAGGAGATGGAGGAAGCCATAAAAATGAAAATCAAAGCGGCAAAGGCGGAACTCGCGAGCTGGGAAGAGCTCAAGAGCATCCGTAAGGAACGCAGCAACATTTTCGACAAGTGGGAGGAGACCGATGAGTAACGCAACCATGTCTGGTTTCATCACTGTGTCGTCCGGCCGCATCGAGCTGCCGGAGGACGTCGATGTCTACATGTCAGGCTGCGCTGTGATCGGTAAAGGCGGAGAACTGATTCTGAACGGTAAAGGCCAGTCGTCCCAGTACATACATGAGTGCATTGTCGAGGAAGGTGGCTATCTGTATGCCGGCGGTAATCTGGCGCATGTTACCAGCGCCACTATTCAGGAGTCAGGACATCTGTATGTCAGTGATGACGCACATATGTACGACGTCATGGGCGGCGGCCTTATCATCTGCAGAGGTGCATCCAGCATCCTGCACATGGAGGTCACGGCCGGCGGCAAGGCTGTTATGGAGAATGTGAAGCTCGCACGGAACGTTCATGTGCATCCTCGTGCAGAACTGGAAGTCAGCAGCCAGACGCATATCGAACACCTCGTTGTTCGTATGGGTGGCTATGCCAGGATCTCAGAGTCACATGCTGTGGATGTCGAGATCTGCAGCGGCGGTACGCTGTCCATCCTGGACGCCAACGTCAGCGAGATCAGGCAATCCGAGGGTGCCGTGGTAAAAATCAACGGCAAGTGCAAGGTACACTACAACAGGCTGTCGGAAGTCGGCGGTCCGGAGTTCAAGGAGTACTCTGATGGTCTCTCAAAAGAAGAATAAGTTCAAGCCGGGCAAGCTGTCGTTCCGACCGGTGATCGCCAGTATGCGTCCTGTCAAGGGCGAACCTGTCCATTACGGCATCGCTGCCACACGTATAACGCAGGACGACATAGATAATGGTTGGACCCAGCACTCGGCCGGTCCAAGCTCCTGGTCGGAACCGTTGCGAACGCTGACGGAAGCCAAGCGTATCGCACAGCGCAAGAACCGCAAATGGGCATGGCAGGAAGCAAAGCGTGTACGAGAAGCCCGTACTTTCCTGAACCAGTACTGGAACGCGCCGTGGGATGGTCCATACAATGCAGGCAGTATCTCCACTGTGAAGTTCCCCGGAGGATTCCACAAACCGCACTTCAATCTGAACGAGACGGTGTTCTTCGTGAAGGTTGTGCGTGATCCGTATCTGCAGTTATACTACGGGCGTGGTGTCGTCACGGGAGTCCAGTGGGTTCATGGCTATGATGCTGAGCACCCAACTGACACTGCAAACCGTGGCGAGTGGCACTGGTCATATCGCGTGGATTTCCGCCGACGCTGTAACCAGATCGACAGAGAACACGATGACAAGCTCAATCCCGCGAGCTGGGTGCCTGATTACGAGTACGTGCTCGAACGAGAGATGTTCAGGACGCTGTTAGAAGCTCTCGATGCTCTTGAGATGTACAACAACGAGCTGGCCTGTAAATGGCACAGCATCGAGGATCGTCTTGAGAACGTGCGTACCAGGGACATGAAAGACGGCGAGGAGATAGGCTGATGGCTAAAAAGAAGTCAGAGAAGGAACCGATTCCTTATGGCGTTACCACCATGTGGGGCGGCGAGGACCGTCCGTTACACGCTACAGTGACACGTGACCATGTGTACGCTCATCTCAAGTACCCCTTGAAAGAGGCCATAAAGCGTGCCAGGGAAATGAATGATGTGGAGATGAAGGACCAGGAGCTCGAACATATAGAATATCTTGAGGTGTTCGATAAAGAGAGCCCATCTGATTTCAGAGTACTCCAACGCATTTCCAAACTGCCGAAGTATCGTTGCGGACAGAAAGTGTTCGTAGTGCATGCTCGTGTATGTGATCTGTTCGCTGCAAAAGGCGTGATCGTCGGTATGGAATGGGACGAAGTCCTCAGAGACTGGCAGTACACTGTCATGTATCGCGGACATGTCAAGCGGTCATTCCAGCAGGGAAAAGGACCACTGCACGAGCTAACTCTTGTGGACACTGAAGACTATATATTCCCTTACGAGCAGAAGGCGAAAGCCAAGAAGCTGTTTGTAAAGGGCATTTCCGATTGCGGAAAATGGTGGTCGAAGTTTGTCGCAAAATTGGCAAAACTGAAGGAAGGCATGTTGGCAGAGGGCGACACGCTGTAGTGACGCTGAGTCTCTTTGTAGGAGGTAATGCCTATGAAGAGACTCAAAGTTTTGATCATCAATGGTGGCGGAATCTTCGGCTGTCTTCCAGCTCATTTTCTTTCCATGCTACCAACAAACCAGCAGAACCTGGAAGGGATTGATGTACTTTCAGGATGCAGCGTGGGCGGCATATTGGCAGCCGCGTATGCTGTAGGTCATCAGTTTGCGCTCATTGATGAAGTTTTTCAGCGCAGGGCAAAGGATTGTTTCAAGAAGCGGTTCGCTGCCAAGATAAATCCACTTGCATGTCCTACGTATGATAATGACAGCATTGATGAGGTCATACAGGAAATGATTGGAGAAAATACAATGCGGGATGTTCATAAGATTTTCCCGAAGTTGTCTCTTATCATTCCTGCGTTGGATGTTACTGATGACAAGTACATCGTGTTTGACAATATCAGGCACAAGTATGACCTGGTTCCTCTGAAGAAGATCGCAGGTTATACGTCGGCTGCACCGAGTTATTTTGCAGGAAGAGACTTTAATGGACACTGTCTTATTGATGGTGGTTTGATAGAGGTCTTTCCTATGATTACAGCAACAACGTCCGTGAAGAAGAACCTCGGTGTTCCATTCATGAACATGTCTGTGCTGATGCTCGGTACAGGTCAAGACAAGGATCAACATCCTTTAACACTCAAAAGCTACAACAATCTTGGACTTCTTGGGATTGCTACTGATGTGCTTGTTCCTTATGCAACTCTGAGTAACTCTCTGGCAACAGAGTATTGGGGTCGCAATATGGGATACGGTAATTTCTACTACTTCAATCCAGTTCAGACGGATGGCAAACTTGACGATGTCAAGCAGATTCCGGCTCTGGTGAAAGAAGCAGATAACCATCGGGAAGAATTTCTCGAAGTCTGGGATAAGTGGTACAACGACTAAGGTTATCGTAAATAAAGACCCGCTGTAGCTGCGAACTGCAGCGGGTCCAAACTCTAACACAATAGTGCAGAATAGGAGGACACTATCATGCAAGAGTCAGCAAGCAATGCGCCTGCCGAAGTTACAGTACCCGCTATTGAGTGGCGGCCTGTTGTTGGTTGGGAGGGTCTGTATGAGGTCAGTAATACTGGACTCGTTAAGTCCCTAACAGGTAAGAAGGGTAGAGAGCATATAATGAGACCCAAGTTGACAAGGGGTGGCTATAGTGGTATTACACTTCATGTCAAGGACAGAAAGAAGTGTACGACAGTACATATTCTTGTAGCAAAAGCCTTTATTCCAAATCCAGAAAACAAACCACAGATAGATCACATCAACACGATTCGCACAGACAACCGTGTTGAAAATTTGCGATGGTGCACAAACAAGGAAAATCACGCAAACCCCATAACAGCAGAGAGGTACCGCATACTGTTTAAGAGCCAGGAGAACAGGGAACGACACAGAAAGCTGTATAACACAACTATGGTTGGTGTCGAGCTCAAGAAGGCCAATGACCAGAGGAAAAGAGCAGTCCGGTGCGTAGAGACAGGAATCATATATGAATCTACTCATGCGGCGGAACGTGCTACAGGCGTTTTTCATTCGAATATAAAAACAGCCTGCAATAGGACAAGTAAACGGGTATATCGACATCCTTCCAGGAATGGTAAACTCGTGTTGCACTGGGAATGGGCTTGATACACAACAATTAACAATTTGGTAACGAAACCAATTTCGTAACCAGCAACTACAGGGTCGGTCCATAACGGGCCGGCCCTTTTCATTGGAGGTTATTATGGGCGATAGAGCCGTAATCACAACAAACAAAGACCTGTCCGGTGTTGGCGTGTATCTGCACTGGGACGGGAACCGCAGTACTGTCGAGGCTTACCTGGCGTTCTGCGAATGCAAGCGCTTCAGAAAGCCTGAAGACGATCCGTACGGATGGGCATATCTGGCCGCAGTCATCGCGAACGCTTTCGCAGACGGTAACTCTGTGGGCGTGGACATGTGCAGCCGACTCGACTGCAATAACTACGACAACGGCGTTTACGTCATCAAGGACTGGCGCATCGTTGACCGCGTCTATGCACCATCGAGTGAGTACTATGAACAGTACAGCCTGGTTGATATGGTTCGTGCTGTAGACGCAGAACAGCCGCCGCGCATGCGCCTGTCCACAGATGATTGGGCGCGGTTCCATGAAATCGAGGACGCAATTATCAAGGCGCGTCCTGCAGAGAAAAAGTCAACTTGAAGTTCAAAATCATGAACAGCAATTTCCCAAAAGACAACGACGACCTGATCCGTCGCGCAGCCAGGAATGTCAGGCAGAATAACGAGGAGCCTGAGCCTTCCTTCAAGGATGCAAGCGATGACCAGGTAGCCCGACAAAAAGCCGACTTCGAGAAGGACGAACCACCCGTCGAAGATGTACAGGTCGTGTGTGGATCTATCGACAAGGACGGCAAAGTACACGAAGTGCCGGCCGATGAGATTCCGGACAGCATTCGTGCGTTCATCGACGACCTGACCGACGGTGCGTTCTCCAAGCAAAATCCGCCAAAAGCCAAGCTGCCGAAGAGATCTACCAGGAAGAACCCTGACATGAACCCGGACGGCATGGAGATGCATAAATGTTCCGACGAAGAACTCGAAGAGATCGAGAAGACCGTGGAACGGCTGCAGGAGCTCTGTGTGAAGTACAAGCTGCCCGGTACCGCGATGGTGCAGGTGTGCAACACGTTCTGGGGTTTCGGAGCCAGAGGGTTCCGGTACAAGAACAAGCGCATCAACGGCAGACTGGATCTGTTCATGAAGGTCGGCGACATTCTGTTCAGCGACACTGTTCCGCGCCCGGAAGACCTGAAGGACTTTGCCGAGGTCGTGGCGCGAATGCTTAAACACATGAAAGGAGGCAGTGATGCCTGAAATCGTAAACGGCGTAGAGGTGGACGACATCCAGCTCACCGATCTGCACTACACGATGCCCAAAGAGGTCATCGAGGAAATCAACAAGAAGGTGCATGAACTGTATGTGCTGTGCGAGCGTTTGCGGTTGCCGGCGCTCTGCGTGGTGCAGACGATCAATCACCCGGACACGTACGCCACGGTAGACATCATGAGCCATCCGGCCATCGGCCGTGGCGCGTATCCCATGACAATCTTGATGGGCGCCTATGTGGTGCTCACGGATAGCGACTACACAACGGATGACCGGCTGGCGCTCCTGAAAGCCATCGCCGACATCCAGAGAAAACACAACAAGAAAGGAAACAACACCGATGGAAATGCAGACGTGGGAACTCACTGACGAACAATACAATGAACTGCTGGCCAAGTCTGAAGAGCTGCACACCCTGTGCAAGAAGCTCCAGGTTCCTGCAGTCGTCGCCCTGCAGATCGCCAATGCACCCGACTCCTTCGGCATCGAGGGCTACTCCAGTTTCGACCTGCCGCGCATCTGCATCAACATGCTCGTGCTGGCGTCCATGTTCGACATCCTGACTGGTCCGAAGGACATCGACAGCGAGGAGATGGGACAGCTCATGCAGTTGATCCACCAGATCCACCACAAGTACTACGGCAACGGTGAGAACGTGGAGGTGTCCAATGCCGAGTGAAGCCTTCAAGTGCACTGATGGACAGCGCGAGCACATTCACGAGCTGCTCAAAGAGCTGTATAATGCTGCTGTTATCTATGATTTTCCATGCGCGTGCTTTGTACAGCTCAGCAACGACAGCGAAGGCCATTTCACTGGCAGCGGATTCTGCAACGGCAGCAAGGAGCGTATGAGCATTCTGATGCAGCTTTTCGCATGCTGTCATGCGCTGCTGTTCGGCTTCGACGGCGAAGGCACACATCTGACACGGGATGCTCTGCAGGAGTTCGCGTGCCAGGTCGGTGCCTGGATGGCCGTGTACTATCCCAGTGAAACAAAGGAGAACAAGGATGAATCAGATACAGGAGAAAGAACACCTGTTCAGCCGGAAACAGCTGGATAAGCTGACCCGTGCGATTGAGGCCCAGGAGCAGCTCCATAAGAACATGATGGACTTGGTCAAGCACCATAAGAAGTATCCGCCAAAACGCACGGATGCAGGGCTTGTGATCCAGGACATCATATACGTGGACATCGTCGGTATCATCGGCGAGTTCATGACGCTGTTCCCAGACTTTGATCCGGACAAGTACGAATCCACAGATGAGCACGGTGAGCGCATCAGAAAGCGCTGCAAGGACTGCGCTTATCTCAGAGACGAATGGATCTGCGACGACAACGGGATGTCAGTATATGACATACCTGACGAAGCATGTTCCGCGAACGAAACCAGAACAATGACGGAGGACTCGGACGAATGAAACGAGCCAAGTACAAGAAGGGTGACAAGCTCTTCATCAGGGACAAGCAGTGGGGCCGAGTGTTCCCTGTTGTTGTGATGAATGTCACTGAAGTCCTGGAGCAGGGCAGTGGTACCAAGCTCTACAGCATCAAGCTGCAGGACACACCGGGTGTACGTGATGAACTGGCCTTTCATGGAGCTGCCAAGCCCTGTCTGTTCTATTTGGATCCGACCAAGCTGTACAATGAGCACGAGCTGTTCGAGGACAAGCAGATGGCCTACAAGTATCTGATCGGTGACTACGAAGCCGAGAAGATGGACTTGGAGGCACGTCTGAAGGAGCTACCGCAGATCATCCAGAACGCCAGGGAGCGCATGAACGAAGCTGCCGAGCAGGCCGGATCCCAGTACAAGCTGGGATCCAAGGTCTGGGTCATCGCGGACAACAATGTCTACGAGGCAACCATCGACGAGTTCGACAGAGGAGACTTCCAGAACAAGCCGTATCACTTCAAGGAGTCCTACTCCTGGCACAGCGGCTGGATCAGGCTGTGTGACATCTTCGACACAAAGCAGGCTGCAGTTGATGAGCTTCGTGCCAGATTCCGCAAAGAGTGCGAAGAGCGCTGCGCCAAGGTAGGTGCAGAATGCTGACAAGACCTAAACCAGGTACGATTGTCTGGTGCGCTGAATGCGGTGTCGTAAAGCGGCTCGAAGTGGTTTCTGAACGTTCTGCGAAGGGACGCAACAAGCAGTTCCACGACGAGGTGTGCGTTCGTTATCCGAATGATGACGTCGTGCTGCCTTGGTACTGCTGGCTGGGTTTTCTGTCTGAGAATGAGATAGATGCCGTGAAGCTCGCTATTGAGCAGCTTATGCACATGATCGCCTCCAATGACCAGGAAATCAAAGATCTGCGCAAAGACAATAAAGAGCTGAGACGACAGATCGCGCAGTTTGAGCTGATTTACGACTTAAAGGAGACCAGCAATGGACTGGCGAAAACTTAAAGTCGGTCAGGTTATCTGGTATGTCAACAAGTCTGGCCCTGACAGACTTTCAGGTCCATGTCTGGAACTCTGGAAGGGCACTGTCATCAGTATTGATCCCAAGTGTGTTCACCCGGTTTGCTGCGAGTGGAACCGCGTTGGCGGGCACGCCAACTGGGTAAGACCTGAGTACGGCTGGCACACAGGGATCTTTCTTCCCGGTATCATCAAGGAGGAGATAACCGAGAACCCGAACGTATTTTCAACGGCCGAGGAAGCCATCGAGGCTTATCTGGCTGGTCCCAGGGAGAAACTAATGGCGCAGGCCGCCAAACTGAAAGGAGCCTGACAATGGCACTCAATACCAAATGCCCAAACTGTGGGAGCACCAGTATCTATGTCGTAGATGGTCCGTACTTCAACGACCAGGATGAGTGCTTCTGCACCAGGTCTTGCGACAGCTGTGGTGATACCTGGAAGGAATACTACAGTGTGAAACTGAAAACAGTCGAGAAGGAGATCCAGAATGGATAAACCCCAATTCTTGTCATGTCCCCATTGCGGTGGACTCGTGATCAACTACAAGAAGGTCCAGCCCATAACGGACCAGCAAGTTACGATTACACAGGAATGTGAATCGTGCGGCCATGAATGGAACGACACCTTCTGGGTGGAGCGCAGCACAAACCTGGAGGCCGACAAATGACCGTTGTAGATCTTGGCAATGTTCTGTCGTTCATCGCGCTTGCCTATGCTTTCAGCGCTTTCATCCAGGCTATGAGGAAGGCAGATATGTCTGAGGATTTTCAGACTATTCATGATATGCTGCTGCAGCTGGATGACGACGTGCCAGGTTTGGAAGACGTCATAAAGGTCGCCGAGACCAATGCCGACAAATGGCATGATTCGGACCGCTGGTCTATGCACGGTCTCATCGCGATCTTTGTCATGGTGTTCGTGTTCGGTTGCTCCCGCATTCTGCAGGATCATATCGACAAGGCACACTACGAGGGTTTCCACGAGGGCAAAGATGCTGCCTACGAGGAAATGCTCATGGAGCCGCCGGCCAGACCAAGAAAGGAAATTCAAAATGGGAATCCAACCTGATATGGTGGAACTCCGCGAGGACAGCATTTTCGTGCACCGAAACAGAATGCGCATGCGCTGCTGGCGACATCCGGAAGAGAACTGCTCCATCCTATGCCCTATGCTGGGATGGGACGGGGACCATGTCTGGTTCTTTTGCAGAGAACACGGTGATGCCGTCATGGTAAACAGGAAACCTAACGAGGAGTCTGCCCAATGAGCTACAACACCAGATGCCCAAGCTGCAACGCTCTATGCATCGCCATCGAGGACCACCAGTTCTTCCCGCGTGCCGGTGGTGTCGTGCTGTGGCGCAGCTGCAACGAGTGCGGTTACAAATGGCGCGAGGGCTACACACTCACGCTCACGCATAAAGCGCTGCCGTGGACAAAGCCGCCGCACCTGGATGACGACGGAGAGGAGTTGGACGAATGACCAAGCTCTATCCGTCACGTTACAGGAGCAGCCCTGAGATGCGCCGTGCATTCAGGGAGGCTATCGAGGACGACGATGACAATGAGGTGCGCCAGCTGATTGCCGAGTTCGGTGATAGCTTCATCTCGGATGATCATCCGTGTCTGCGAGAGGAACGCGCCGTCTACGACCGGAACAGAAACTGGGACAGGCACAGGCGGCTGCCGTAGCACAAGAAAGGAGCTTGACAATGGCTGATGCCATCAAGAACAAGATTAACAGGTCCTATGCTAAGGCCTTCAAGACGAATATAGAGAAAAGAAATCCTCTGATCGGCTTGAGGGTACACAGAGCAGCACAGAAGCTCGCCAGCATGTCACACCGGGATACATGCAGAGATGGTAAACCGAAACATGTGGCCGGTACCGGCGGCTTCGGCGTCACCAGGCATAGCAAGAAAGGAGCCTGACATGCAGTCACAGAAAGGAACAACGAAACCTGGACTGAACAGAAAATGCCCGAAGTGCGGCCGTTCCCGTATTGAACTTGTTGATCACAATTTCACAGGCGATTGGAACGGTGTCATTTTCTGGCGTGTATGCGAATGGTGCGGTCATAAATGGAAGGAGCATTATGACTTTCACCTGAAAACGGCTGATATGCCATGGAAGAAACCGCCGAATACTAAGGAGTGGATCTGACATGCAGTTACAGCATACATGTCCTGAGTGCGGGGAACACGATAATATCAATGTACACATCACGGTGTTCTTGTGGAGTAACGGTGAACCACAGCGCCTGATATTCACATTCACGTGTTTCGCCTGCAGGCATCAGTGGACAACGGAAACAGACGACTTCGACACAGACGAGGATCCCTGACAATGGCAACAGACGGATGTCCTAAATGTCATGGATTGCGGGTATGGGCGCGAACTGTCTGGCACATGATACCCAGGTTCTCCAGAATACCGGCAGGTACCGTGTACATCGACTACAAGTGTGCCAGCTGCGGTCATACGTGGCAGGAATCCTATGAGCTGCAGGATCCGGTGGCGACCACTGATCCGCAGCGGGAGTTCTGTCATGAGTGACCGCTGTAATAAGTGCCGTTTCTACAGCAAGCTGAAGTTCTGCAACAAGCACAAGCGCGAGGCGCACTCACGGGATCATGTATGCCGTGAGTTCAAACCAAGGGAGCCTGACAAATGATTAAACCACAAGTCTGCTCCCGTTGCGGAAGCGAGAACATCTGGCGAGTCTTCAGCCATAAGGAAGGAGACGACGAATACGCCATGATGGTGACTTGCAAGAGCTGCGGCTACGACTGGCTGGAGCATTACGAAACCAGGCTGGTCCGTATCGAGCTGGTGCATTTCAACAGAAAGGAACCCGACAATGGGACTTGATATCGGGGTGTTTCCCTTTGTGGAGATACCGGAAAACATTCATACAGAGGACGAACTCAATGACTGGTGTGAGAAGACAGAAAACGAATGGTGCGAACCGCGTGCATCTGAAGCTGTCCCTGAGAAGTGGATCAGAAAGATCAGGTTCAAAGTTCTGGACAAGTACGAGATGTTCAGGCGTCGCGGCTTGGATCACACGAAGTACGCACTGTACGAGTTCACTAAGCAGCACGTAATCTACGAGCCGGTGGATTCCGATTCAGACGATGACTATGTGCAGTTCCCGCCGAATGAGTTCGTTTATGCCTATGAGCTGATACCAGTCTACGCCTACGGCAAAGAGATTGGTTATCAGCGCAAAGGCGCGAATGCCGCTTTCTACGATGATGGCTTATGGGGGACCAACGTGTTCACCAAGGATGTTCTTCTGGAGCACTGGGACAAGTATTTCTCGGATCCCAAAAATGAGAGATACAAGAAACATACCAGATCCGTGTTCGGCAATAACATCATCAAGCACTTCAAGGAAGGCGAGACATTCGTGTCCTATTACTGACACACAGCCAAAGGAGAACCCGAAATGAAGAAACCAAGCACATGCCCGAAGTGCGGTAGCTCTAACATCTGGCGGTCGTTCGTGAGAACCGGCGACGACGATACAGTCAATGTTTACAGTGTGCTCTGCAAGAACTGCTATCACACCTGGCTGGAGCACTATAAAACGGAGCTCGAAAAGATCGAGGAACCAGAAGTCAATCCCGATGAGAAGATCGGCGTGTATCTGGCCATGTCCCGAAAGGCAGCGAGGATCCTGTTCAGGAATATCGGATATCTGGCAGCTATTCAGCATGACAAGTGTGATCCGGCAACCTGTGACAAGTGCTTTGGATGCTTGTTTTATGCAAAGGACGGCAACAAGAAGATCTGTCTGCGCATACCTACGCTCCAGGCAGCCAATCTGCTTAGCATGGAGATTGACCGATGACAACGCGGAAGATCTATGCCTTGTGCAAGAAGCTCGGACTCAGTACGACTTATCTCGAAGAGATTGGCCATGGTTTCTGGGACGAGAAAGAAGCAGAGCCACACGAGCTTGAAAATCGAATTATCACAACGCTCCGTGACAGACAGCTTTGCTGGTACGAGGAAGAACTCACCAGACTCGTCAAGAAAGACAATCTGCACCTGTGTACAGATCTGTTCATAGGTGAGGGGCTGCTTGTCTGTGATGGTGGTACGAAAGATAATCCCTGGGAAGGCGTTACCCGCTATACCAGGATCAATCCGATTGGTGAGCTATGGAAGCTCTATCAGCAGGACATCGACAACGGTCCCAAAATGCCGGATCTGGTCGCTTTTAAGCGGCACTGCAAGAAACTTGCACGGAATCACTGGAAAGGTCCGGATCAGGCTCAATGGACTGCTGTTGCATAGGTAGGAGACTGACAAATGAACAAACAGCAAACCAAGTACTGGATTGCCACGCACTCTATCGAGCGCTGTCTCCTGTGCCCTACCAGGATTGAGCCGATACTGAAGCGCTGCACAGTTGTCAAGAAGAACCGGCATAATCTGATGGAGGTTCTGAACGATAACGACTGCACGAGTTTCGTCCCGCCGGACAAACTATTCGACACACCGGAGGAAGCCTGGGCGGACTACAGGAACGCCATGGAGGCTGCCAGATGATGTCCCTGTACCCAGTCGCCGAGCCGGCTGACGCACAGCCATCAGAGAACCCATCTAACCAAAACAACCAACCATAGGAGTAACACATGAGCATCACGCTGTATGGTCTCGTATTCGAGCAAACTCACGACGCCTGCCCTGAGAGCTACGTGGTCTACGACAACGGCAAGCAGATCGCCACTGTCGAGTTCCACTGGGGCAAGCTGACCTGCCGCAAAGACGGCAAGTCCGTCTACGAGCGCACTGCGGAGTACGACTGGATGTCCAGATTCCGCAACGACAAGGAGCGCACGGAATGGCTCGAAGACGCAGCCCGCCACATCAAGGCGGCATGACCACGACAGCGCGGGTCACGCTACAGACCAGACCCTGACGTCACAATGATCTGAAAGGCCGGAGCCCTAAAAAGCCCCGGTCTTCTTTTTACAGTTGACTCGGCTATTGTAACGCAGGACTGTCCGAGGGTCTTTTTCCCGTACGGGGTTGTCTCCATGTTGTTCCCCGTGCGGCCGTTTTTCACCCGTGGGGCGGACAGTCCAGACCCAACAAACGCCTGGCCCTGCAACAGCTCAGCACGGCGTTTTGGCGGAGCCGGTCTTTTACTCCTTTCTGGCCGGCTCCGTCTTTTTGAACTTCAAGTTGAAAATTGTACGAGCCCTCTTTATCAAGGAGTCACGACGATGGCGTCTGCAAAGTACAGGGAGATACCGGTCTATACAAAGACGGAAGTCGATGAGTGGCGCAGGAACTTCCTGATAGTCGCACTCGTCACGGTTATCCTTGCGTTCTGCCTGGGCTACATCATAGGACACTTCAGCATGGACGACATACTCAGAACATTCGATTAACACATAGGAGGACACAACCATGTCTCAATACCAGATCATACAGCTCAAGGACCCGGCCAGTCCGTCAACACTGCAGTTCCCCGTAACACCTGCGGAATCACTGGTGCAGTCAATCAACGCAAGAACAACCCCGCTTATCATCATGCTGTCCCAGTGGAGTGACACGCTGACGACGCCGACAGAAGCGAACCAGTACGCATACAAGCCCACAGCCAAGCTGGTCTGTGTCAGTTCTGCATCCGGCAGTTCTTTCGCGTGGTCTGCAGGTACAGCGCCTGTTGCAGGTAAGTTGTATATGTACGAGGGCACTCTTTATGTAAAGAGTGCCGCTTCAGGCAGTTTGGCCATTTTGCAGATGCCTTGAGCCAGTAACACAGTGAGTAATGAGAGCCTGTTCCCGTGTGGGTGCAGGCTCTTTTCCTGTATAGTAAGCCGGTGCACAATGACGTGCACGTAACCAAACAACAAAGGAGTAACACGTTATGGATTTCGCATGGGCAATCAATGCACTCAAAGCAGGACAGAAAGTCACCCGCAAGGTATGGGATGGAGATCCGTCGTATATCGAGCTTACGGCACCAGGCTCCAATTCTATTATTGCAGTTGGCGACGATACACAGGTAGAGAACTGGCTATGCTTGCATAGCGATATCTTTGCGGATGACTGGGAGGAATACAAGGCAGGTAGCATGGAGAACTGCGAGACCCTCAGCAATGCCATCAACCAGCTGCTCGACAAGGTCAACAAGATGCCGCAGTTGCATGCGACCGTGCAGCCTGGGCCGAACGACAAGGAGCTGACGGTCACTATCGTTGAGGAAGAGCCGGACGAGAGGATCGCCGTGACGCTGAATGTCACGGAGGTATGCAGGGAAGCCATCGGCTGCACCATAAGCAACCCTGACGGCATCACCAAGTCCAGCATCGGCAGCTACGGCCTGAACGACAAAGTGGAGGGCTGACGTATGGATTTCGCATGGGTTGTGGACGCACTGCGCAGAGGTCTTAAGGTCACACGCAAGGACTGGCTGCTGGCCAATCCACCGATGTACCTGTACATGGTGACGGAGAAGAAGCCGGATGGCAAGCACATCATCAAGATGCACCCAGGAACGGGTCCAGACTTCGAGTGGACTCCTACTGCAGAGCAGCTGCTCATTGTGGACGACTGGGAGGAGTACGTGGAGCCCAAGAAGGCAGCACCGGCCAAGTCTACGCAGGAAGATCTTCCTGTGTGGCCGGAAGTCAATGCTGACGGCTATGCCCGCATGAGCAAGGACTCTGATGTGATCATTCATGACGGTGTCTACAGGTTCAAAAAGAAGCCAGTGTTTGGTAATAACAAGCTGACTCTCGATGAGAACGGTCCCCGTATGGGCGATACCATGACCGTCGAGGAGTACCAGAAGGTGCACAGCGGTGAGGAACCAGTCTGTGAGTCCTGGCCTGCACTCAAGAAGGTCTGGACCACGTACTGGGACCTGGACATCCAGATCACAGGTGCACTGATCGACAAGGCAGACTATCCGTATACACTGTGTGAGCGCGACGTGATCGAGCAGAAAGGAAACAAGGTTGTTGTGCTTGCAGAGCCCGGTTTCTCCCAGCGCACTGTCACGCTGCACCTGGATGAGAACTGCTGGACAGACGCCAAGGACGCATCCGCCAGCTTGATCCACAGAGTTACCAACAGGTTCGGCTGGAACACCGAGTTCTTCATCAGCCTGCTCAACGGTATCGAGCACACGGACGGAGACTGGTGCAAGCCTTGTTTTGAAGGCGACAACAGATCACTCGGCGACCTGTTCACGGAGGACATGGAGTTCCTGGCGCAGGAACAGGCAAGAGTCACGCACAGCTTCTACTACATCATCAACCAGTATCTCAGGCTGGTGCAGACAACGGCTCCGGAGAGACAGCGCAAAGCACTGGTGGCAGCAGTTGAAGATCAGATGGAGCACAAAAGAAACGTGCTGTCTGCACTTGGTATCAAGGTGCCTGCTCCGCAGAAGACTGATGTCCCGCTGTCCAAAGAGGACACCAACCATGTGTGAGAAGGAGCCCAAGCGCAGGAGCTGCACCACATGCCCGCAGTACGACGGCATGAAGTGCACGGCTACGGACTTCAAACTGGGAGACCGTGACGAGGTTCTGCATCAGGAGAACCGGCGCGGGTTCATCTGTCTGGACACAGGCGAGGCTGATCTGAAGGGTGACGCTGCAATCCAGTGGACAGCAGAGCAAGAGCGCCTAAGTCAGGAGAAAGGTTACAAGTCCTGCGTGGAGATGTGGGCCGCAGAGGGCAAGCAGGTCAAGTCAGGTTTCCTTATCGACGAGGACAACGAGCATCTGGAGCCTTTGCTGCAGGTGTCCGGTTCCCCTTCCTCGGAGAGTCCATCCCTACGGGATGGACCTCCTCAGAAGGGGAAAATCGCGGAAAACAGACATCTACACAACACAACCAGGTGCTCTCTCATTCGGAATCTGGAGGCACACTGCGGTAACTGCAACAAGAGCCACACAGAGGGCGACCGGCTGGTCTGTGACAAGTGGGGCCTGCAGGATATCCTGATGCCGTATCGGCCCTGCGAAAAGTGGGCCGCAGATCCGAGCAAGGGCTTGCACTGGACTGATGCACCTTCCTTATATAAGGAAGGTGTGTCTCCAGAACCGAAAGCCGGGGATCTGGTGGTTGTTCCTGGCAGTAGCATCTGCACTGCAGACAATGTGTCGATTAACAAGCGACCCGCTGAGAACACCTGTATTACTTATGTAAGTAATACACCTGAGCCAAACGCAGTGTTCACAGATGAGGAAATCGCACAACTGAAGGATGCTATGCACACCATGCAGCGCATCCTGGAACAGCACGGAGTAACACTATGACCATCACTATCGCGAGTGCCATTACATGTGACCGGCTCCCGTTCCTGTACATCCTTCTGGGATCTGTCAAGGACCGCAAGCAGCCGGACACTGTGATAGACTACCACGTGTTTATCCCGTACACACAGAGCATGGGCCAGAGCTACTACGACGAGTACTTCAGCGAGTTGTGTGATGACACATTCCGGGTGCATGTCAGGGACATTACACCAGTGCTGCAGCCGATGGGCGAGTTGCACGGCGGCGGCATCTACTACACAAGATGCATGTTTCCCATGGTGTTTCCAGAACTGGATCGTCTGCTATATCTGGATGCTGATATCCTGTGCCACAAAGACGGCATAGAGGACTTCTGGGAGACAGATCTGACAGACTGTTACGCAGCTGTCGTTCCGGACCCGCCCATCATGTGGACAGACCGGTATCAGTTCGAGAGGGACAATACAGGTCTCACCAGATATTTCAATAGCGGTGTCATGTTGTTCAACTTTGATGAGATCCGCCGGCAGGGCATGGATACGCAGCTGGTTGACTGGTGCAAGCACTGGGACTACAGCAAGCTGAAGCCGTATCACTATGACCAGTCCCTGATAAACTGGCTGTTCCAGGATCATGTTAAATGGATGCCCTGGCTGTACAACAACCAGGTGCTGACCTCCTGGGGCTACAAGGTCGCGTCTTATGAGCGACAGGCTGCAGAGGATGGCTACAAAACACCGCTGGATACCGTGAAGGACACACTGTTCCTGCACTTCTGTGATCATGTGAAACCCTGGGCTTCCAAACTCCTGTATCCGGATGTCACATATCCGTATCTCAAGGAAGCGCGTATGATCTGGCGTGATGCTGTCAGCAAGTACGCCAAACCGGGCGCCATGCAGGACACCATAACAATCGCCACGACGGCCACGCTGGACCGCAAGGAGAACGTCTACATCCTGCTGAACAGCATCCGCGAGAACAAGCGGATGGACACGCAGATCACGTTCTACCTGTTCGCGCCGAAGACCGAGATCCCGGAGTTCCAGCGCTACATGACAGGCATCCCGTCCGAAATGTTCAAGGTAACTATTATGGATGTGGACTGGTTCGCCGACAAGGTTGACACCAGAGGCACCATACGGAATCACCTGTACTACGCCAGATGCCTGTTCCCGCAGGTGTTCTTGACGACAGACAAGCTGCTGTACATGGACATAGACATGGCCTGCATCGGCCCAGGCATCGAAGAGCTGTGGAACGAGGACATCGAGGGATGCTGGGTAGGTGCCTGCATCGACCCGACCTGGCAGTACTGTCCGTATTTCAGTCATGATCCGATCAACTGCGGTACGGACCACTACTTCAACAACGGCATGATGCTGATGAATCTGAAGCAGATCCGCGAGGACGGCAAGGACAAGGAGTTCGCAGAGTGGTGCATGCATTGGGATAAGACCAAGCTGGTCTGTCACTGCTTCGATCAGACGCTATGCAACTACCTGCTGAAGGACAAGGTGCGGCTGCTGAACACCAGATACAACAACAGCCTGCTGGCGTCGCTGGGCGTCGCAGAGGACGCCTATGCGCTGTACATGGAGGAGCAGGGCTACGATGAGCCGCTGGACAGCCTGCGTGAGGCCGTGTTCCTGCACTTCTGTGGTAGCAAGAAGCCCTGGGACTCGGAGGCGCTGGCATGCGACAAGAACGAGTACCCGTACAAGGACGAGGCCGTGGATTTGTGGCGGCAGATCAGGGAACGGTTCGGAAAGAAATAAGGCAGACGTCCGGGCGCTCCGATGGGGCGCCTTTAATTTTGTACTTGAAGTTGAAAATCATACAACCTGAATGTACAACATGGTTGTATGATATGTTGTATAAACGGCCGGTCTGATTGGGTAATCATGATGTTACGCCGCGCCTATGGTAACGATACTACTCTCTTATTTGGTTGCAACCCAGGAGATTCACCATGTACGACACAAAGCCCGAATTGATCGGGATCTACAACAACGGCGTGAAAGGCGGCGGTTCCGGCGGCTCCGGCGGTTCCGCACATCCGGACGGCAGCGGCGGTCTTATCGTCGATGTTCCTACTGGCGCCTGGACATCCTATACAGATCTTGGCAGTGCCTCCACAGTCACTCTGCTGGCCGGTCAGGCATATAGTCTCGACGTTCCGGAAAGCTGCACGATTTCAGCTGCTGTCATGGCTGGATATCTTGGTCCGGATGCACAGCTGACAATGACTGTGGCAAATGGGGCTACGGTTACACTGGCATCTCCTCTTTCGGCGCATGACCAGCCAGTGGCGGGGGCCGTTAACGACTGCTCGATCAAGTTCCACGGGGACCATGCTTATCTCTATGTGGACAATGTAACGAGCAACGGATAAGGAGATAGGTATATGTACGATACAAAGCCAGAACTGATAGGCATTTATAATAACGGTGTGAAAGGCGGAGGTGGTGGCGGAACAGGCATCGTCAGCATCACGATTCCTCCTGCCAGTCTCACGACTCCCGGCGTTGTTATCACCGGCAACACCGCAAATCCACAGCTCACCAGTGACACGGTCAATGTAGTTCCGACCCAGTGGTATTTCCAGCAGGAGGTATCGCGGCTTGATAACAGAATCGACAGTGCCGGCGTCATTCAGTACACCAAAATCGCACAATATCCACCTGAGAACTAAGGAGCACCCACATGGCTACTCAGACTTACATGACCGCCAAGCTCAACCTCGCTGACGGCACTATCGTTTATCCGCAGATTTCCCTCGACAACATCGTTCGCTCCATCAGTGATCCCACGCTGGTTACTGTGGCGGAGCTTTCCGGTGGCAAGGTGCCCATTGCACAGCTGCCGACGACGATTTCCGTTACCGATTCCAATACCACGGTTCCTACCACCGGCGCCGTTTACGGTGCGCTGAACACCAAGCAGAACACTCTTGTCGAAGGAGACAACATCATTCACATTGTCAATGGGAGCACCATCATGGCAGACATCACCAATCTCGACGTGGCCGGCATCGACCAGACAGCCACCAACGGCGTACATCTGGTCCTGGATGGCAACACTGTCAGCGCTGCGGCAGACCTGGCGGCCAACGACAGCGCCGGTGTTATTGCTGGTGCCTCCGATGGCGTGAAGCTGGTGGACGGCGTTGCGCAGCTCGATGTTGCTACAGCACCTGTGGCAGACGGTGTTACGGCTGGTCTGGTCAAGACGGTTGGCGATGGCCTGCTTGTTGAAGGCGGCACTGCATGCATTGACGACGCCACCGTGGAAACCACGCTGCAGGACGTCCGCATCGACGATGGCAGCACTGTTACGCCGGTGAGCGACCAGGTCGTCACGCCAGGCAATCTTCGTGGTGCACTCAGTGTTGGTCAGGCGGTGGATGTGAGCTGTAAGGCTTTGCTTTGCGGTTGGTCAGAAATTCAATATGCTGATGATGACACTTGGTATTCCACAACGACTGAAGCGTTCACCAAGGATTCTACAAAATTCCTTGGTACTTTCAAACTGCGAACAACTGGTTCAAATCAATATTATCGTTTTGGGTTCGGTACTTCCGGAAGCACGGGCAGTCTGTTTCCGAAAAGAGCAGCGGGACTTAAATATCTGTTTATTTGCGATGTACGAAATAGCTCGACGACTACAGCATGGGGCGCTTATAGCTTAATGCAAGCAGACGGTAGCCCTTATCCCAATAACAATTCCGTGAATGGTATTCCCTATACGGTTCCAGTAGCAAATTGTTCACCTAATGGCAGTTTTGTGCGTATGGCTATCTTAGTTAGTGGTGACGCTGGCTATATGAACTTAGCCATTCAAGGAGGTGGCGTAAGCGCTACATTTGAAATTGAGATCAAGAATTGGCGTCAGTACGAAGTCACCGCGCTCACTGATGACGCCATTGCTTACATTGCCCAGCTGCCGGATCCCGACGCCTTCTTCCGCAGCACTGACGCCTACAGCATCCGCGACAAGTACCTGATCAAGCAGGACATGGTCAGCCCCTTCATCCCGATCATCAACATGTCCAACAGCGACCTGACGATTGCTGCCGGCCTGGCCTACAAGATGCAGATCACTGACAGCAACACGCACAAGTTCACCGTCGATACCATCCCGACCAACGGCTATGGCTGGGACAGCCATCTGCAGCTCTTCGTCAATGACGTGGCCACGGTTACATTCCAGAACCCGCTCGTGCTCATGAACCCGCTGACTCCGAACTCCGGTCACAATATCACGATCAAGTGGCGTGCAGGTCAGGCGCTGGCGTATGTGGAAGACACAGACGTCGGCTATGTTGTCACGGTTACGGCGGGCACCGAGAACGGCAGCCTGTATTACGGCCTGACGAATGATGTCGGTGGCTATGTCGTGTTTGCGGATAGCGTCGATGACCAGACGATCAGCCTGATCGAAGGAACCACGATTTCGCGCAACGTCAATATCATCGGCAACGGCATGGAAACGACGGTCATCGACGGGGATATCTATTCCCAGGGTAATTCTGTCGGCATCACGAATCTGACGCTTACCGGTTCCTCAATCGGTCTTTGCAGAGTTTGGAATGATTATACAGGAGACATCGTTTCCATCTCCAACTGCAAGATCGAGAACTGTGTGGGAAGCTACCCCGGTCCTAATGGTTATCTTGGTTATTACAACGTCGGCCTTGACAACTGTATCGTGGTCGGCTGTGGTGGTGAGAGCCACGGTACGCTGTTTGCGCTCCTGGACAAGGATGTTACGAATACGATCTTTACGGATTGCAGTATGTCCGGGGGAACGCAGTGGCAGGTAGGTCGTACTGTTTACTGCTTCGGCAAAAAAGGCTGCAGCATAAGCGGTTGCACCTTCAGTAATAACAAGGCTTATTATGGTGATGTTAGCGTATATAACAGCGCGACATGGACGATTGAGAACTGCCTGTTTGAGCCACTGTCTGTTTCCTCATGGAATTGCGGCGTTGTGGTGCAGGCCGGTGCTGATCAGGCTGGTGCCGGTTATGCTACGATCACGGGTTGTACGTTTAACAATAATATCAGCTGCTGGCATTATACCAGCGGTACAGATATTGACTACAGAGGCCGCGTCGATTTTACCGGTGTCAATATCCTGAACGGGACAGCAGGCGGTTCTGGCCTGTACTACTGGCTTGACGGTTCCACCATCACCAGCCCGGAGCGCACTGGTGCTTTCGATTTCGCCGATTGCCAGTTCAATCTGGGTCCGTCTGGCAATGCGGTTTTCGAGGGCATCACGTTCAAGAACAAGAATGCAACACATGCCCCGATGATACTCTCTCTAAATACTCCTACTACACAGGAGTTCATCGACTGCGTGTTCACCGGCAACACATCCAGTGTTCACGGTGGTGGCATTATGGTTAGCGGCTGGGGGAACACCGTTATTTTGAGCGGTACTACCTTCAGCGATAACCAGGCTGCTCAGGGCAGTGCTGTCCGTTTCGAGAACGGCCCGCTGCTTTCTGTAACTGACTGTCTCTGCTCCAACTGCACACTCGGCGGTACATTCCGTCTGCTGCGCACGGCAAAAGGAGAGTTTACCAGGCTGACTATTACGGACACTACCAGATATACTGCTTTCAGTCTGTACGGCGGATGCAATATCACGTTTGATTCCTGCAGCATGCCTTATGGTGATGTGTCTGGTACAGACGGCTATACACTTGCTGGTGATGCTCTCCAGAATTATCAGCTGCTGACCTGGAAGAACAGCAACAGTGTGATTTCGATTGTGGTCTACGGCTCCAATAGATTTGTCGCCGGATCTACTATCACAACGACATACGCCTGCTATACAAGAGATGATGCGCCGTTTGGCAACTTCTCCATTGGCACCCTCTCGGAGGATGGCACAGTCTACACAGTCGGCGGCACGGCCACTTTCGTATATCCCGGCGGCTCCACGGTGCTCTCCGGTATGGGTACACATGTGAATGCTGATGGTACCAACGACTTCAGTGCTCCGGTTCATGTCACGACTTCTGCAACAGAGGGTACCGGCTCCCTGCCGTATGCTCTGGCGAATGCCTCCAAATGGATCCTGGTTGATCGTGGTGTTACAGGCACTTTTGCCTCGACTGCGGTTGCTCTCAACGGCAAGCAGATCGTGGATGCTTCCGGCATGTTGATTGCTGGTGGTACGTTCACGCTTGCGGGTGGTACCGTTATTGAAGCGACAAGGACAATTCAGGGCAGCACTGTTACTCTGCCTGACACGGGTGCCGTCATTGTCGGTATGCGTGACAGCGTCCTGGACCTCAGCGAGGGTTGCCTGCAGCCGACAGCGAATACAGGTAAGATGCACAAGATCCAAAACATCACACTCAGTGGTGGCACGACAGGAAATGGTGGCCGTACTTCAATGGGTATCAATGTGCAGGGCTGCACAGCGTCCTTTGAATATGTCACGTTCTCCGACATGTACACAACAGACGCCAACTGGTCCTTCATCGTTCGTGGAACAGTTAATAGTACACTGATACTCAACAACTGTATTTTCAAGAATAATTACAACGGCACAAGTATAGCTTCTGCTATCCAGGTTCAAAATGCTGCTACGATTTCCAACTGCACATTTGCAAAGCACAATACCAATAGCTACAGGGCTATCTACTGCGGTGGCGGACTGACCAAGATGATCAGTCTAAACACGTTTGCGAGTGGTGTGGTTGTCGTGGAAGGCGGCACATTCTCGCTGGAAAATAGTTCTACGCTTGATCTGAGTTCTAACTGGGGCAACGGCGGTAAGTTCGCTTATACCACGACTGTAGCGGGCTCTAACATCATCTTCGGCAGTCCTGTCACCATCACGTATAATCTTACATCCGGAATGCAGACACAGACTACGAAGTCGATGGTCGTCAGCGGTGTTACGGATGGTCGCATCATCTACTCCTGGGGCGCCATTGAAGTGGACCGTCTTTTCCCGACTTATGTCAGCGGCGGTACAGTGACGTTCAGCGGTACTAAGGTGTCTGCAACTTATCATCCGCTGGTACCTCTGAGTGGTTCTACGGTGAACAACTGCGCATTTGTGTCCGATACAGCTATGTTCCTGGCGGCTGGATACAACGGACAGACTAGTTATCTGACGATAAGCGGCCTGGTAAGCTTTAACAAGCCGTTGATGGCCGGATCTTCAACCAGTTACGGTAATGTCACGATGCTGGATGGCTCTACGATATCGTTCTCCGGCGTATCTGGGGCGTACCTCTTCGACAGTGGTGCCGGTACGTTCTCAATCGGTAAGAACTGCAGGTGCATCAACGCGGCGGGCACAAGTGTGCTGCTGAACAACGGTGTCGCCACTACGGCTTACACGAAGATCGCTTACGATGGGACACTGTCGTAACATCCGAGTGTTTCTTACAGCCCCTCACGGTTCTCCGTCGAGGGGCTTTTTCATGCCCATATAGTAAGACAACCCCACCAACCAGAAAGGAATAACATCATGATCGTTAAACCTACACCCGCGCCTGCGGATCCCACCAAGGTCTGTAAGACCTGCGGACTCTATGATCCAGATGTACATGTATGCTGCGCCAATGACGTAATTGTGTCTGATGATGTCGCCAAGACTAAGTGCTGCGGGGATTGGGAGCCGAAGCACATCTGCAAGACCTGTGGGCGCTTTGATCCTGACACGAATGAATGCTGGTGGTTCGGAGAACATGCCATGTCAGAGGAGGCCATGACGAGAATCTGTAAGTCCTGGGAGCCGAGGAAAGAGAAGCTCAACGTATTTACTGCGACTGAGACCATAGGCATGGATCCTGTCAATCCCGTGAAGGTTCCGCTTCAGCCGGATGACTCCATCAAGTTCAAAGCCAAGGAGACTATCGGCATAACTATTTCGAATCTAGACAACGTCACCAGGGCTACGTTGAAAGAGAGCACTGGTTGGGACCACCAGCAGGAAGCCAAGACCCTTGATCGCGGCGCCAAGCAGGGCATGACACTGGAGGCCCTGGAAACCGTATTCGCGATTGCCTGTCAGCAGGTGCCTTCTATGGAGCAGCGCTGGATGGAGCTGAAGGCGGAGATCAACGTTATGTTCGCCCAGAAGTGGTCAGCGGAGGATACGACGAAATGAATAAAGTCAGCATTGTTCTGTTCGTTCTATCCGGCATTTTCTTGTTGCCGTTGCTTGGTGCCTGCATTGTCGCCTGGTGCCAGGAGGCATTGCGCTTGTTCCACTATGCGATCAAGACGCACAAGTTCGATGACATCGCGGCTTTTTCGGTTTACATGTGTGTCAGCCTTGGTCTTATGGCAGCGATTGCTATGGCATTCGACAAATTCCTTTTGTGAGGTACATATGACCCACGCAGAACTCGTTCAAGTCGCCGTTGCACAGCTCAAGCGCTGGAGGTGCCTGCCTATCATCTCCGAGATGCACTGCGCCAACACCTATGGCGAGATCCCGGACGCCATCGGCTGGCTGTCAAGGGCGTCTATCCTGATCGAGTGCAAGACTTCCAGAGCAGACTTCCTGCGGGACCGCGAGAAGCTCTTCCGGCAGGAGCCCGCATTTGGCATGGGTGACATCCGGTTCTACTTCACCAACCCAGGCGTGATCTGGAATGACTTGCCAGAAGGCTGGGGTCACTATGTGGTCTTCGACGGCAAGCCCAAGTACATGTCCGGTCTGCGCTACAGCAACGCCTGCAAGATCCCGTTTCAGGGTAACAAGCGTGAGGAAATGTACCTCATGCGTTCTTATATCAGACGAAAGGAGTCCGTATGAAACCCGACACAGTTCAAGTCAATCGCACCTACTGGACCATCATGACGAACCAGTACGGCGACAGCACCACAGCTGACAGCATCTTGCTGGCGCCTGTGTTTGTGCTCTACATCGAGCCTGACATGGGTCCCGGAGAGTCCGGCCACATGTGCGCATGCGCCATGCTGGACTGCAAAGGCAACATTCCGTGCCCGATGCCGATCCGCAAGGTGCGCGAGGCGTTTCTGTATGAGGACTTCGACGAGGCCTGGGATATGCTGCACAAGGACTTGCGGGACGGCTTGAAGGCGCTGGACAAGATGCGCTCGGATGCGCAGGCAAAGGGACATGACCTGGACAAGAAGGACCACTTCCTGTTGATCCAGCTGAACTCACTGGAGAAGAAGCCATGAGTGAAGGCACGATAATCCTGCTGATGCTTGTCGGGTGTCTGTCACTGGGAGCCATAATGGCATATTTGGATGAGAAGTATCCGCTAGCATTCAATCTCACCATGTGCTTCATCCTGTTCACCATACTGCTCTACGTCTGCATCAAGAAGTATGACCAAGCATGTGCCAGACTGGAGAAGTCGCAGCAGACCCAGGAGGCACAGCCATGACCACCGTGTTCATTCTTTTAGGCTTCGGCTGCCTGTTCCTGTTGCCAGTTGCCATCATGCTGGTTCTTGGCTTCGTGCATCTCTTGGAGGACGTCGCCAAGGGCTATATCGACGAGTGCAACGAGCTGGCTCTGGCGCTGGTCAGCATCGCGGGCATCATCTGTCTGTTCACAGCACTTATTCTGTATCACCAGGGAGGCACACCATGAGCACCATCAGCATCATACTGTTCACCATCGCAGGCACTCTGTTTATTCCGGTGCTTATCGTGGTCCTGATCATGGGTTCCATCCGTGTGTACCAGCTACTGGAAAGCTGTGGAGAGCAGGGCTTTGCCTGGACCGCGATTGGTCTATGGGCACTCTGGATCATCCTTATGATCATGCTTGGTTTCTGCTGGATGGACGGCTTTCCTGGGATACAGCTGCACTGACGCAACTGCTTTTGTAAACAACACTCTCCAAGGAGGACTACTATGAAATATTACAACTGGCATGGCCAGATCTTCAAGAACAACCCGCCTGACCCACTGTACACTGACGACGGTCGTTCCATTTCACCAGTCGATGATGCGACCTTCGAGGCTGCAGGCGGCATCATCACCACGGATGAGAAGCCGACTCCTGTGCAGGAAGCGCATGCGGCCTGGAAGCAGTTCCGCAAGGCTGTCTACGACACCCAGAAGTTCCTCCACGACCCGACTTACATGGGCGGCTTCGATGAGGACTGGAAGATCGAGCAGTCCGAGTACACGGCGGCGGATCCCACCACGGCGCTCATGCTGACGACCAGACTCCAGAACGCCAATGCCAAATGCGTGTACCGTTCCGGACTCATCGGACTCGGTCAGCCTGAGTGGTACTTCGAGGCGTGGAAGCACACGGACGAAGACGATCCGGAGGAATAAGCCATGAACGTCCGGACAGTACAGCACAGCATGCTGAAACGCGCCGGGCTCTTCGGCAATACGATGCTGGGGCGCTGGATCACGGACACGATGGGTCCGCACACGTTTGTGTCTGATGCGCTCGGTGCATCCGCGCTGGACATGATCGACCACCAGGCCAAGACACAGCTCGGCTGGAACAAGCCGACAGGCGGCAGTCCCAACGATGCCTATGGCCAGGAATACGCGAGGGCGCAGCAGCGGCTGAATGAAGGTCTGGCAAAAGCGCAGCAGCGCCAAGCGGCCGCCCGACAGAAGCAGCTGGCTCAACAGCAGGCCCAGGCATCGCGCAACAACGAGCGCCTGATGGCGGCCTACATGGCCGGCAACAATCAGCAGCTCGCCAAGCAGAACCAGCGTGCGGTGCAAGGACGTGCGATCACCAACAGGCAGCTCGTCTCAGCCAGGAGCAATGCGCTTGTCAAAGTGCAGCCACAGCGACAGCAACAGGTTCGTATGGCACCGCCTCCGCAGTCTACCGGATTCAAACAGCCAGGCCCCAATGCGTACGCCAGAGGCCGTATCTCCAGTGGAGGACAGACCTGGATTACATGGTCGGATGGCGGGATGACGCCAGCAGACGGTACGTACAGATCCTACAACAGAGCAACTGACAGACCACCGGTGCAGAAACCGCGCATGGCACCTCCAAGGCCTGTTGCAAAGCCTGCGCCTACTTCAGGTCCGCGACCAAGCGCGGGACGCAATAGGATGACAGGTCCAGCACAGCTGGTGAACATGTAAGAACAGCCCCTGCAACCCAGGGGCTTTATTTTATATAGTGGAACAACAAAGGAGAACGCAGCATGTCCTGGAAGAACACAACGGCTGGCAAAGAGTTTGATCTGGATGATCCGCATTTCACAACACCCATGTCAGTCATATCGGGGCTGGCCAGCGGGTACTGTGAGCGCAAAGCAGCCGTGAGCGCCGCCTATGCCGCAGCGAGTTGGACAACGGATGCTGTGAAGAGCAACACAGTATCCAGGATGGCAGCCAATATTGCGATCAACCACGACATCGGCACGGTGTCTGCATATGGCGCAGGCTCCGAGACCTTCCAGGCGCCGCAGAGCTGGACCGTGGGAAACCCGGCGCAGACGAAGACGTTCATGGATTATTTTGACCATGATTTGGCTTCCCTGGCTAATATGTATGTTACAAGGGGTGGCGCAGCATATAATGGGTTTGAGGGTTTAGCCATAGCCGCCAGTGTACGTGCGTCTAGTGACGCAGCAGTGAGTCATTATGCTGGTTATACGCCGGACACGTTGGCTGTTTCCGGAGGTTCTGGGGGCGCTGTTGGGACATCTGACTACACCGGTACGTTCGTACCAGTGTTTGCAGCTGGATGGGCAGTTGAACGTCGGGATATGTTGGAAGAATTGCGATACTCAGCCGGTAACACGGGTATTACGTCTAACTATTATGGTTCCGGTGGAACCCATTATGTCGAGAAATATGATATTCAAGGAGCGCTTCCTATTTCCGATTACGTATCTTCAGCTTTACCTGAATATACTGCCTACACAGGTGTCTACAGTATGTGTCACTTAAATGTCGATTTATATAATCGACGGCTTGATGATCTCGAAGATATAACAATAGGTGGTGTATCTTTCGAGACGTGGGCGGCCGCTGCAACGGTTATTCCAGATGCTACTGCTCATATTACATGGAGCCGAACAGAGAATACAGTGAGTTCAGTGGATGTTCCTGCACGCGCTATTTCGTTTGTGCCAGAATGGGATACGTCAGAGCATACTTCCGCGTGCTATGTTCTAGACCATGCAAATGTGCTGGGCTATGTGCCAGATACTTTTTATATTGAAATAAGCGGACAAAGTGTTTCAGGTACATATTCTGTTAGTGTGTTTCTTGGTGAGCCTTATATTTTTGGAACTGTTCCGGAATTTTTGTGGGTATATTCAGATCCTGATACAGAATATGTGGTTGGCTCTGTCACATGGACGCCAGACGATCCTGACTTTTCCGCACATGGGGATGTTATTATTTGTACTGGCGGAACGGTTACTATGCCGAACGGGGGAAGCCTGGGACGTGTTATTATAGAACCTGGTGGTGTTCTAGATATTACACCAGATTCAGACCCAGCTTCAGGTAATGGTTGCTCTATAGGATATTGTTGTATTCTCACAAAGACAGAAACTGTGAATAATGTTCCTGTTAAAACAAGTGGAAGGATTATAGGCTTGTGGCCTACCGTTGCTGTACAGGGTGTGTCCTATCCTACGTGTGCTGCTCTAGTTGATGAGCTATATATTGACTTTGTACCGGTTTATACTTACCGGCCTACAGATGAATATCCTAGATCCGCAGAGGAGTATCCACCTAGTCTAAACTCAGCTGCGATAATACCTGTGACTGGTACAACAATTTCTGATTGGACATACAAATATGAAGCCCTGATTGTGTCAGCCGGAGCAACGATTACGTTGCATAATACAAACTGGGGTTATGAGAGTGACGGCATACGAGAAGGTTATGTTGTTATTGAGCCAGGTGGTACTCTTATAGTTTCCCATAGTGATAAGACAGATCATATTATGGGCGAGTGTTATATAATGTCCGGCGGCACCTTGCATATAGATGCTGATTATCTGGCAGACGAGAATGGTTCAGCAATCAGGTTACTGGAAACAGAGAATATCCATGTACTCAGCGGAGGTGTTTGCGAGATTGCTGGGCAAGGCAAAGTTACTTTTGGTATAGAGGTGTTTTCCGGTGGTACTCTACATATAAATAAAGAGTCGGATATGGGAGGGTATAGATACGGCAATCAATACATTTCCGATGGTGCTGAAGTTGTTTTATATGACTATGATGGTGGAACCCCGACACAGATGACAACGGTTTATGATAAGCTGACGTGTAGGGCATCCGACTGCATAGCCGAAAATGGGAACATACGAAGATTCCATAGTATGAATATGAAGTGCCAGTCTACGAATGCAGCATTTCATTGGGGCTGGAATACAGCGGATGTGACTTTTGCCTATTATCCAGCTTTGAACGCTAGTATAGGCACTTTTGGTGCGTCTATAAATACTCAGACGATCTCCGTTGGTGATATTATGGATCCTGTTCTGTTTGGTTCTAGTGGTGCCAACTTATATGCTGGCTTTGAAGTCTGTGCCATAAAAGGATTGCATGGTCTTGTCATATCCGACCTTTATCCTAGATTTACCTACCGCAAGTTTGGTAATGAACATAAATAGTCGTTGACCCGTGCTCTTCCATAAGAGGAATCACCAATGCCAGACTTCGCTCCAGGAATCCCAAACAAGCTCAACAAAGGCCGCCTCATGGACCTGCCCACCGATGTACTGCTCACGCTCGTGCGCCAGAAGCACCTTGCCAGACGCGCAGGCGAGCACACCGATCTGCGCATCGGCAACGAATCGGGGCTCTTTTCATGGGCGCTTCCGAAACACATGCCGGAGCAGCCAGGCCAGTACAGGCTCGCGGTTCCCACCAGTCTGCACAGGTACGCTTACAAGGACTTCGAGGGCACCATCCCGGAAGGCAAGTACGGTGCCGGCACTGTGATCAAGACCGAGGAATCTCCGGTCGTGCTGCTGAAGAACACGCCCAGCTACATCGAGTTCACCAGGGGCACCAGCAAGGATTCCAACGTGTACCGCATGGTGCGCACAGGTGGCGGCAACTGGCTGCTCAGCATCAAGCAGCCTGACCAGCCGGAAGCCGTGAAAGCCTACGAGAAGGAACACATGAAGTCCATCCCGGAGGACAAGGTACAGCAGCTGATCGACCAGGGTGCCACAGTCGTTCCCAAAGTGGATGGCGCCGGTGTTCTGGCTGCTATGGGCAAGCATGGCATCAGCGTCTACGGCATCCGGCCGGACAAGTCTGGACTCAAGCCGGATTACACGCCGTACATCGGCGGCTTGTCCCAGGTGGATGTGCCTGCGGATCTCCAGGGCAAAGTTCTGCGCGGCGAGATCTTTGGTATGCGCAACGGCAAGGTCATTCCTCCGCAGGAATTGTCCGGCTATCTCAACAGCACCATCGCCAATGCCATCCAGAAGCGCCAGCGTGGGCTGAAGCTGCTGGTGGCTGCTCTGGCTGTGAACAACGGCAAGGACGACTATAGCGCCCCGATGCAGGACATCGTCCGCAGGCTCCACAGTCCTTCTTTTACAGTGCTGCCACAGGAGCGTGGAGAGAAGGCCAGACGCCTGTTGAAAGCGATCATTGAAGGCCGGAACCCGTGGACACAGGAAGGCGCAGTGCTGCATCTGCCTGGGAAGCGGCCGGTCAAGTATAAAAGAAGGCCGGACTACGACGTCGTTGTCCAGGACGTGTTCCCGGCCGAGACCAAGGCTGCACCCAGAGCCGGCGGCTTCACATACAGCCTGCCTGGGTCTGACAAAGTGGTTGGCCGCGTTGGCACTGGGATGTCGCATGATATGCTTAGAGACATGCTGGAGCATCCGGAAGCCTACCGTGGCCGGACAGCCAGAGTGCAGGCTCAAGAAGTGTATCCGAGTGGTGCGCTGCGGGCGCCCAGCTTTATAGCAATGAAGGAAGACTGATATGAACATACAGACAGTACAGCAGGCGCTGTTCAAATATGCTTCCATGTCTTCTGACGAGCGCAGGCTGCGCCGTCTGGCCCGGCCGTTCTACCCGGCCGTCGGACGCCGTTCCTGGGAACATGTCAACCAGGTGAAGCAGAACGCCGAGATGATGACCCAGGGCCTGGAACACCGGCCGCTGACTCTGCAGGAGAAGGCTGCCATCTATTTCCACGACTGCGCCATCAGACAGCGCGGTACAGGCAAGGAGCACGGCAAGTATGGCAGGGAGACGGCCATTCCGCTGTTGCTGTCTACCGGTATCTTCAACGACAAGCAGCTGAAAGAGATCGGGCAGGCCATCCTGGAGCACGACACGCTGAATGCCACCGGGCGGAAGTTCTCCAACAGGACCGGCGAGGTTCTGGCATCTGGTGATGCAAACACGCCGGATCTGCCGTGGCTGCTGAACAAGTTCTACAACTGGCAGCTCCAGAACAATCCGGACAAGAACACGTGGCCGGCGGACATCTACGAGACGGCTATCGAAGAGTTCGGCAACAAGTCCACGGAGAAGTTCCCGGCGCTGTACAACAAGTTCCACGGGGACCGTGTTCAGAAGTTGCGCGACCAGATCGACAGCATGTCACAGGATGACATGTGGAACATGGTGCAGAAGTACCGCCGGAAGCACCGTTTTGACGAGCTGGATGAGCGGTTGGGCAAGCCACCGATGTTCCAGCCGGTGTAAGGGTTAATTTCTGTTTCTGCAGTTTTGTTGCAGATTTCTGAATTAGTACTGCAAACTTTGTGCTGGTTGCCGCAAAGTTCTCAGTAGATTTTCAACCTGAAGTTCAAAATCCTGTTCCCACATTTTCATAGGGACTTTTGGGGGCACTTTCGCCATTTTTCTTAGGCACTTTTGTAAGTGTCTATTTTTGTGTAGTTTATGGCTAAATTTTTGGGGTTTTTGAGGGATAATAGAATAGCAACTGTTACTCTCAACAAAACCCCGAAAGGAGAACTCATCATGAAAGAGAACAGAACAAAAGTCATTCAGATCGTTGGATTTGCGCACCCGCTTGACCGTACTGCGCAGCCTCGTGAGGTGTCATTTCCGGTTGTCGTTCCGGACAACGAAGGCGTCGATGACATGACGGATCTTTTCAACATTGATCACGTCATGGACGATCTCGTTGTGGGAATGAAGTGGTCCTGGTTCAATATCAGCGACCGCAGATACCGCATGAGTGCTACGCGTGCCGCAGATCTCCGTGACTACGGGCATGTTCGCATCGACGGCTGGACGTTCGGTGTCGCGGCCGGTACATCCTCATATGGGGATAAGGAGGATTGGATCTCCTTTGATCTGGCCAAAGTCATGCCGGACGAGCGCGGTTATGCATGCTGCGGCCAGGTCATCTGGCCGAAGGACGCCTCGGTTGAACTTGCGGGACACACCTGCAAACTCGACAAGCGTGGAGATGGATGGCTTCACGGAGTCCGTCCAAGAGAAGGCGACATCATAACTGTCAACTTCAACGGACGGACTGTACACGTAGTATTCCACATTGCTGCGCGGTGGAAATATGGGCAATGCGCAAACTGTAAGCACAGAGCGTGCTATCCGCCTGGTCGTGCTGACCATGAGCGAACGTTGTTCTACTGCGACAAGAATGTAGGCAGCGCCGACGCCGAAATCCCTGAATGGCAAACCGAAAAACCCTGCCGGTACAGAGAACCGCGCTGGGAAGAAGGAGGTCTTGAATGACAAAGAAAGAGTACTTGCAAGAAAAGCTGGCGCGTGTCGAGCGAGACATCGCGGCGGTTAACTCGAATCCCAATCGTAGATTTCGGGATGACGAGAGCCTCTGCTACGAGGCCCTCGCAATCCAGAAACAGATTGAGGAACTCGAAAAACAGGAGCAGGCCGACTGAGGCTACTCTAGAACCGCACAACAGGGCCCGATGTAGTGGAGAAACATCGGGCTCTTTTTTAGCCTGTTTTGAGCTTAATTTGTGGGGGTTTTGTTGTTAGTATACAATGGTACTGCTATTGCCATGTCAGTGCTTCGAATTGTTCGACCACGTTGGCCGAGCAAGGATCGAAGTACAACTCCAAAACGAAAAGGAGTTTATCTTATGAGCAGTCTCAACACCACCCTCTCCGTCGCCTACACGACACTCCAGGAAATCGCTCCCGGATTCGATCCGCTGCGGGATCACCGCAACAGCGACACCGTTCTCGGCAGCAGCCGGTTCCGCGCTGGGATCATCAGCGTGGAGGACGTTCTCGCGCTGGTTGCCAACTCGGCTTTGTACGAGTTGGTTCCCGGCTTCGGCGGTGCTGTCGTTTTCGTCTTCGTGTCCGATGACGTGATCGGCAAGGCGACCTGCACGCAGGTGAAGGACGATGAGGACTACGAACTCCGTCTCTATCACGGCTGCCTCCAGCCCTTCGGGGATGTGGAAGAGGTCGGAGAAGAGACGCGCTTCTTCAGCGTCGTCTGCACGCCGGAGCAGACCAAGGACGGCCTGCGCTTCGCTCTTGCAAGTGCCTATCCGGGCAAACCGGACAAGGTCACGGATGAGGACAGGAGCGGCCTGACTGAAGGTCAGCGTCTCAGCGCCGCCGAGGTCCGTCGTCGTGGCCTTCGCCCGAAACAGGCGTAAGTCTGTCACGGCGCCGGCATGCCCATCCGGGGCAAAGGAAACACAGTACAAACTGAAAGGAGGAATCCCTGTGTTTTCTTTTAGTTTGTACTTAATCCGTCCATGTGCGGGGGCATAATAGCCTGGCAACGATTATTTACTTATAGCTAACTTGAAATTTTTTAGGCTGTAGTTACCCATTTCCAGCCTTCTGCGCAGCGCCCGTTTTGGCCTCGTTTTGAGCTTAATTTTGGGGCTTTTTCTGTTATGATACACTGAGGCTGAAACCATTAACTTTAACCATAAGGAGACAACTATGGACAAGTACCAAGAAAACGACCTCAAAAGCATGCTCACCAACATGTGCCCCGCTGATGTGAAAGACTATGTCTGGGACCGTGCTATTGACAACGTCATCACGGCTGCTGACTATGCGAGACAGGCTCGTTTCGCGGAGTCAACTGCGCTTACGCAGTTATACACGGATTTCGCATCCGACCGTCTGATGACTGTTATCAAGCTCGTTGGACAGGAGCAGGGTGATGTGCTCACTCGCGCTGTTGATCGCTTTGAAGACCAGCTCAACCAGTATGAGCCGGACAGAGAAACGGCAGATCGCGAGGAGCAGAGCAGCGTTGTTGTGCGTGACTATGACGGCTACGACGTACAGGAAGAAGTGCATACCACGATCTTCGTTCTGAAGAAGCCGTGGCGTGCATTCCGCGCTGGTCAGCGCATCCGCTACAAAGACGGCTGCAAAGCCGTAGGTGGTTATGTCAGCGGCCATTGGGTCCTGGTGTAAGCCGCGAGAAGAGAACAAAGGGTAGCAGAAAGGAGCCCCTTTGTTTTCTTTTACAATCTACCTGAAATCACCCATGTGTTGCGGGCATAATCATATGAGAGCTCTTACGCTGCAACCAGTGCATTCGGCACTGACCAGCAACAAGCGTACCTAACCTATAGGAGGCACGATTATGAGCATCACAAAAGAAGACATCGGGGAACTCCGGAACGCCCTGATAGTCCTCAACGGGGTCGTCCTGCGGCTGCTGGACAAGCTGCCCGACGACCAGGAACCCAGTAACACAAACAAGCGAGACTTCCGCGAGGAACTGGACAGGCTGTTCCATAGCTACTCGACGGGCGACATGGGCATCGCTGACAGCAAAGCGCCAGAGCCGCTGCATGGTTCTGCGTTCGTCGAGAATCTGCAGAGGAAGTCAGACAACATGGACGCTCTTCGCGAAGCCAAACAGAATCGCATGGTTCGTTCGCCTGTCACCAGCAACACGCCAGGCTGCGAGTGGTCCGGCAATAAGAATCAGGTACGCATCCACGGCCCTATCAAGGACGGCATCCTGGAAGGCGACGAGTTCATCGTCACGGAGTCCGGCAGTCTCAGCAACTGCATAATCAAGACGGGCGGCGTCGTACATAACGCCAGCATCACCAACTGCCAGCTGGCTATGGGCAGTGTCACGGTGCTCGGCTCCAAGGCTGTCATGTCGGACTGCTGTATCAACTCCGGCGGCAAGCTGCAGATCTGGTCCAGTGGCGCGTCTGCAGTTCGCACCACGGTCTACGGCGGAGGCTACTTCATGGTAGCCCACGGCGCCGAGGCTGACTTCGTGGACATCAAGGGCGGCGGCAGCGTCTGCGTTTCGGATACCGGTTGTCTGACCAGTGCCGTTGTGTCTTCCGGCGGCAACCTGTTCGTTATCAGTGCAGGCAAGACAGTCCAGCACATCAACGTACTCAAGTACGGCAAGGCGCATGTCGGCAACTGCACGGTCGGTGCCCTGAACGGTTATGGGGTTGGTAACAAGCTGACAGTCGGTTCCGGCGCCACGGTGTGCCATATGGCCTGTAACGACGGCGACGTACAGGTGTTGGGTAAAGTACAGAACTGCAATCTGCAGAACGCCAACCTGGAGATATTCAGGGATGCCCATGTGTACTCGGCGCTGGCTGACAGCGGCGCACATATCGGCATAGGCTGGAATGCCAGTGCCTGGCGCTGCAGTGTGAGAACCGGCGCGAAGATCTATGTCGGCACATCAGGTTCGCTGACCGAGCTGGCTGCCACAGACGCGAACACGTCTGTCTATGTGTCCGCCGGCGGTTACATCAACGGTGGTCGCCTCGGTGAAAAGGCGTCCTGTAATAACCAGGGACACATCAACTCCATTGATGTTTCCGGCTACGGAACCAAGATGACAGTCTCGTCCGGTGGCACGGTCAACATCACCAGGGTCTACCAGAGTGGCTTTGTCGAAGTGCAGGAAGGCGCCGGCATGAACGCCATCGACGTCTTCGACGGTGACATCGTTGTGTCCTCCGGCGGCAGCGTTGCGGAGGTCACGCTCAGGGATGGCTGGCTGCGTGTGATGCCCGGCGCTGTGGTCAGTAAGTGCATCCAGAGCGGTGGCACCATCATCGTCAGCTCCGGAGGGATCTGCAAGGTGGACAATCGTGGCAGCGGCTCCATCGAGACAGTCAGGGGCGGCTACAGCTATGTTATGCACACAAAGGAGAACGACGAATGAAACTCACAGCAGATCTCATCCGTGAAAGCATCGAGTTCGGGCACTGCACCACTGAAGAGCTTGCGAAGCTCCAGGTGTTCTTCTCCGATATGTGCAGCCTCATCGACAAGATCATTGATACCAGGGCTGGCTGGGACAAGGCTCTGCAGGAAGACAAGAACGAGCATATGCAGGAGACCTACCAGGAAGGTGACAAGATCATTGAGATGGTGAATGCCATTCCGATTGGCAGTGTACTCATGCCGCACATTCACGGTGTGACCAAGAACGGCCACGGCTCCTACATGCTGCACTGCAGTTATCACAACTGGACACTCAAAGGTACAGACTATTGTATGCCGACGTGGTTCCACGGTGCTGAGAACAATGTCGTGATTGACAGCTGCAACATCAAGAATGCCGTACTTGATCTGGCCCGGCCTGGAAATGAAGCAAGGAATTGCACCGTCTGCAGAGACGGCGAACTGATCATCCAGATGAAGGCCAGAGCGAAGGACACCTGTGTCAACAGCGCAGGTCAGATGACCGTGCGCAGCGGCGGCGTTGCTGACCACACCACTGTGTGCAGCGGTGCCAAGCTCACTGTCAGCAGCGGTGGCATGATTATGAACACGTCTATCTACAATGGCGCCACAGTTGTGGTGCATGAGAAAGGTGCTGTTCTGAATGCTTCATTGAACGGCAATCTGCATGTCACAAATGCGACCGTTCGTGGAGTCAGTGTTCTGAGCGGTCGCATATACGTCAACAGAAAGGCATCTGTCGAGCAGACCTATATCGGCTCAGCTGGCTTCATGACTATCAGCTCCGACGGTGTGGCAAGAGACACATCCGTCGATATGGGGCATGCTACTTGTGAAGTCAGCTCTGGCGGTCGTGTTGAGACCATGCGCCTGGATTCCGGTGCGACTCTGATAATCTCGTCTGGAGCTGTTGCGGACGAGGTAGAGATCATGTCCGGGGCCAGTGTCATCGTGCATTCCTGCGGCACTCTGCAGAACATGCATACGCATCAGGGATCGAAACTGTACGTCAACTTCGGCGGCGTTGTCAAATGAACCTTGCGAGGGCTCCGAAAGGGGCTCTCGCTTTTCTTTTAGAATGGCCTTAATTTGAGCTGGTTTTCGGGCATACTAAGATGAAGCGGTTATCGCATAGGACCGACTTCTGCGGGCTGCTGTGTCACGGTGATACAGGGCTGAAGAAACCTCCAAAAAGAAAGGAGATAAACTATGAAAGTTATCACTACTTACCAGTTCGATTTCATGTTTGATTTTGACAAGAACTTTGTTTTTCTCGAAGACATCGCTACGGCTATTCAGAATGATGCCAGCTTGAAGAGGGCTGTCGAAATTTACAAAATGGACGGTAAACCTGAAGAACATTTTTCGTGGTTCCCTGTGAAATATAAGGCTGCAGAGCGCAAAGCAGCCAAAGATAACGATATAGAACTTCCGGCATGGATTCCTCTCTATTATGAGGAAAATTCCTATGACGATAAGTGGTCTGATATCGACTTCTTCCAAGGGAATGTTCGGGTTGCTCTTCATTGGCCATTCGGTGATGACATAAGCTACCGCGTGACAGGTCAAGATAACATGGCCCGTGAAGCCTGGAGCGAATGTCAAGCACTGTGGCGTGAGCAACAGAAAAAGAAAACGGCATGAAAAGATTCGACTGGTAGCCTTCCGGGGCGACCAGTCTTTTCTTTTAGAATGTACCTAATGCAGGCGCGTTTTGAGGGCATAATCTACTGAGGCGCAATAACCAACAGTGCAGAAGCAGCGAATGGGTCGCTGTCTTCATATGTACACAACCGCGTCTCAGAAAGGATGGCCTCTAATGGAGGAAATCACAAAGTACAAAAAGCCGAGAAACGAGGTAATGGCGCAGGCTCTCAGCGTCATGCTGAAAGTGCAGGAACTCCTGCAGTCGCACATCAGGTGGTTCGAGTCCATGCGGCCCGACCAGCCTGTGGCCGGCGCACTCGTCAACCTGTCGAAGCAGATCCGCGCTGCGGACGAAGAGAAAGACCCGGAGCACTCCATCATCGGAGGTTCGTTCTATTTCTTCGTGACGCGGAAGTGCCCGCACACGGCGCAGTCCGCGAGCCTCGCCCTGGCTGAGAAGTTGTTCGACGTGAACTGCGGTATCGAGCAGCTCAAGTCCCAGCTGATCTGAGGTGCCTATGAAAGAAGAAACAAGACAGGCACTGTCGGATCTCAGCCGGCAGGTTGAGAAGCTCCAGAACACGATGATCGTCATGATGCGCTTCATGCGGGTCCTGTATGATCACACGAGGGCCGACATCTATCTCACAAGCGACAATGTGCACGACAAGATGTTCGGTGATGTCTGCGACACTGACTGCAAGTACGCGGACAAGGCGTTCCTGGAGTGGCTCAGGCACGAGGCTGTGTATGACATCGACAGTGACGTCGTGCGCCCCTTCCTGACTATCGACCAGGAGCTCTACGGTCTCGACGGCGACAAGACCAAAGACTATAAGGACACCGTGTACAAAGACGGTGCATTCATCGCCGATCTCATGAACTTCAACTGAAAGGAAAACAAAATGGACGACAACAAGAAAATCAATATCAACCCTGCCATGCGCGAACAGCTGGATGCCGCGAGGAAACTGCTCGATTCTGATCCGGAACTGAATGAAGCCTTCGAGCTCTTCAAGTTCAAGCAGGATATCGCCGCCATCATCGAGCGCTGCGTGAAGTATCAGGACATCATCGTCGCGCTGAACAAGGTGGACGCTCTGAAGACGCACCCGCAGGTCATGGTCGAGTACGCGAACAGGGGCGAGGAAGCCAACGCCGAGTTCCACAAGCGTGTCGAAGAAGCGCATGACAGCGGCGTTCTCGACGACAAACACTACGAGGAACTGAATACGATGTACCAGGTTTTCCAGGTCGGAATCATGCTCATCAAACTGTTTGACAAGAAGGAGTCTGACGATGGATCTGAAGACAAAGATCAGAACTGAACTGGAGAAGGCTCACTGCGCCGCCCTGAAAACGGGCGGCACGGTGGATTCCGCCGCAGCCGACGTCATCGCGGCCGGCTGCATCTTCAAGCATGTTACTGGCGCGGACTTCAGCAAGTCCATACAGTGGCAGCGTAACAATGACAACGCCGTCACTGGCGGCGTGCTGTATATCAAGGGCATCAAGATCTGCATCGGCGGGTCCAGTAAAAAGACGATCACCAGGGAGCTGGCGTTTCATGTTCACAAGCTGCTGCCCTACTTCATCGGAGAGGAGCTTGTGGCAAATGGCTAATTGCTGCGACATTTCGATTCATATCGTGATTCCGGACAAGGAACAGGCGCAGGCTTGTTACCAGTGGCTGGAAGATGCCCGTGTGGAGGCTGACAAGAAAGGCGAAGGCTTCCAGCTCGGAAACGCCAAGCAGTGGGTGTTCGACAGCGACGTCGAGATTGACAGCCACGACGTGTCCATCTATGGTTGGATCAAGTGGGGCTGGGACGACGACGTTCCGGAGGACTTCGTGAAGACTATGCTGGACAAAGGCTGGAACATCGCGGAAGTCAACTGTGAGTTCCATGAGTCGGCCTGTCTGTATCATGGTGATTGGCACTACACAGGAGACACAGGTGTCCTGGAGGCACGTGTTCTGGATCAGGCGTACATGATGAAGTTCTACGAAGGGCTCACCGACGAGGATATCGACGCAGACGATCACTACGACAAACTGCTGGCATACGTCGAAGCCGCGCCTGACGACCAGTTCGAAACATGGACAACACAAATCAAAGAGGTGTCTGAGTGAAAGACTATGATGCGACACTCATGGAAGCGCTGCGTGTCAGCACTGTCAACAATGACATCTATGCAGCATCTATCATGGACTACGAGAAGAACATTCAGAAGTTCGTCTCTATCCTGGATAAGCTGGACAGCTTCATAAAGGCTCCGTGTGTTCTGGACGCGATCTACGCAGAGATGCGCGGCAGGCGTTACCAGATCGAACTTCAGATGCGTTCTATGCGAGACCAGCTCGCGAACGATTACGAGAACGGCAACATGACGGATGAGAGCTATGCCGCCTGGACCAAGTGGCTGGACATCGTGCAGCGCGACTATCTGCACGTGGACCGTAAGAAATGCCGGTTCCAGCACGGAGACAGATGTCTGGTGGCAGATGCGACCGGTGTAGTCAAGGCAACGATTGTCGGGCTCCCTGATGAGTTCGATGAGACGACCTACGTCGTGAAATACGACAGCAATCATACCAAGAGCAACGATGTTATCGTCATCGAAGAGCGCATTGAAGACCGCAATCTGTTCCGGGAGACTGAAATGGAAGAGGCACTCGCTATGGCGCAGAACCTGAATGCCGTGGAACTGAACATCAGCGAGTGCGCGGAGCGTGCAGCACAGAACAATCGCTTCTTCTACCAGGGGCGACAGCGTGCGCTGCAGAAGCAACAGGAAACACTCAACAAATCGGAGAAACAACAATGAACGGAACTGACAAGTACGTCGTTTTCCCGCCTGAAAACAATTCCATGCCGTTCCAGTGCGGCGAGAAGGTCTGGTACGCCAGCCTTGTGCATGAGAGACCCATTCTGGTCGAGATCGTTGACATCGACGTGGACACCGATGAACCCGGCAACGCCTACCTGGTGTTCAAGCTGAACGACACGCAGGGCGCCTTCGTGGACCAGGACGTCACGGAGGACTGGCTGTGCCGGTCGAAAGACATGGCCTGGGGCATGCTCATCCAGCATGAGCAGAAGAAGGTCGATGCGCTACGCGACGAGATCATGAAGATCGAGTGCAAGATGGCTGACTTCCGCAGACAGCAGGCGGAGATCTGACATGGGCAACTTGAAACTCAAACCAGGTGATGTCGTCTGGGTCGTAGAGTCGAGTACTGACATCAGGCGGGCGACTGTCATCAAGCCCAGGAACGGCGAGCGCATGTACGGGTTCGATTATCTGTTCCAGTTTGATGACAGTACGAACCCTGAACTGTACCCGAAAGAAGCCGACAACGTCTACAAGAGTCCGGCGAGGGCCTGGAACTCTCTGATCCGTGCGGCAGATAAAAGAGTGCGCAGGGCTCGTGAGGAATGGGAGTCTGCCCGTGCCTTCCGGTACAGGCTGCAGTGCGCCAAGAAGGACGCGCTGGAAGCTGAAAGGAGGCGCACCCGTGAGCACCAGGCGTAAACCCCTGCAGGTCGGTCAGCACCTCTACAAGGCGGCGTATTGGAAGGTGGTCCACATCGAAGTGGTCGCCTACCACAGCACCTGGCGTGGACGTTATTACGATGTCAAATACGACAATGGCTATGTTTCCACGTGGACCAAGATTGACAGGAACGTCTGGCTGGACAGCCCGGTGGATGCCTGGAAACAGCTGATCGAGGGACACGAGCGGTCGCTCCAGTGGTACAAAGAGTGCATCCGCGATATCCGGAAAGACATGCCCAAGTACAGGCGGGCGCTGGCCCGTGCCGAGCGCCTGCAGGCTGCCGGAAAGATCGTGCACGACATCAAGGAAAGGAAACCCAAGAAATGAGCTACGATTACTTACCTGATGTGCGGTCTCTCGAAGTGAGCGTTGCGATCTGTAGCGATCACTGGGACGGTCACAGTAAGCGCATCAATCCGATCATGCAGATGGACAAGTCGAAAGTCAAGGAGATACTCAATGCCGACACTCTGATGCTTAGCCAGGCTAATTTCATGCATGGCGGAAATGACTTCCACTGGCAGGATGAACCACATACGTCCAGCAACGAAGTCCGTGTCAGCTTTACAACGAAAGCCAGAAACTGCATAATCCCGATCATGAACGTCATCAAGTTACAGCTGCTGTATACAACGGACACCCGTCCCTGGGTGTACGGCGAAGTTCTGTGCAAATGGAACGGCTATAACATCGTCATGGGTGAGTATGGCATGCAGGATGGCGCCAAAGCGATCAACGAGCGTGTTCTGAACATGAGCAATCTCGAACACATTATAGCGGATATCAAGCAGGATAACTACGAATGGATGGCCAGGCGTATTCTTCGTGACTGGAATTACCTGACTATTCGCCGTACATATCCGCTGACATTGGCTGGTGTTCAGGAAGAGCTGACGCATGTTTGTGAAAACTCGGAGATGTATGATATTCTGGTCGGTATCAGGACCATCATGGAGGACTTCCAGAAATGTCGGACATGACACTTGACTCATATCTGAGCAACCCGAACTACTCCGGACTCTCGGAGAAGGAAAAGCTGGTTCTTGTGTGTAACCGGCTGATCGACAAAATCATGCACGGCAAGTATGTCGGGCGTAACATGGACCACGAACGTGCGCTTCTGGACGAGGCGCACGAACGGATCCGCAAACTGGAGACGCAGGATGCAACCGGTAATCCAGCGTAATCTGCAGATCATGAGCGATGCTGTATTGAACTTCGCGAAACAAGTCAACGAAGGCATCGAAGTCATAAAGAACTGCAGGCATGCCGATATAGTCGGCATTCTGGACGATGAGATCACATATGTCATCAAATCGACATGTCCGTTCGAGCGTCTCAGAGAACAACTCAAGAAAGGAGTACACAATGTCTCTCAAACCAGGTGACGAGCGGTGGCTCGTCGTCGAGTACTTCGACGGAGACGGCAACGTTTATCCCGTGAAGATCACGTCGGATGCTTATGATGTGGACGGTACTGAGTATGGCATTCAGTCTTTACGCAGTGACGTCAGTCTGCGCGACACGGCGGTCGAGAGCGACCTCTACATCTCGGAGCTGGAAGCCTACCAGGCTCTTGTGTCGCGTATGGAGAACAATGCCGATAAATTTAAGCAGTGGCGTAAGGAGCTCCTGCGCGAGCACATTCCGGAGAAGCGTCTCAAGCTCGAACAGCTCAAGGCGCACAAGATGCAGCCGATGCCGAAGTTCCCGCGTGTTGGTGACACCGTGTATTTCATTCGGTGGAACATATGCAAGCAGGCAGAGGTCATCGACCTGTACTACCAGAACGACGTGCTGCGTGTCCGGCTTCGTGTTGGTGATCCTTACCACAACACGGAACATGAAGATGCGGCTGACGTGTATCCCACTAAGCGCCAGTGCATTACAACGCTGATCAAGAAGCTGACGAAGTCTCACAAGGACTACATCGACAACCTCAAGAAACAGCTGAAGGAAGACAAGAATGGAAACACCTGAAGTCAATGCCTACGGGAACCGTGAAGAGCACTGGGACGGCTACAAGATCGGCGATCATGCCTGGTTCGTTCCTGACTACATCGGTACGGTTGCGTTCGGCGTCGTGACCGAAGTGCGTCTGCAGCTGGCGCCCGGCGGTCATTGTGTCGTGCCGTATCAGTATGAGTTTACTTTCGATGATCCTGAAGTAGGCGAGCGTACGTGCAATGTGGAGGCCGGTCATGTCTTCGACACAGAGGTGGAAGCAGTTCGTTGCGCGGAAGCCCTGTGTTTCGCTGAAGAGCGCGACTACGCCAAGCTGGCACATGATCTGCACGAGACACGTGTTGAACTGTCAATCCGCAGGGAAGAACTGGAGGAAGCGAAATGAGCGTTGTTATTCTCAGCGACGGTCGTTTGTTCGACGATCACAAGCAGTTGATGATTTCTTGTCCGAAGACACCAACTACCTATTGCTGTGTGGATTGTGCTTTGTGCGCACTGGATACAGACAAACCGGAAGACAACAGGCTTGTGTTTCTGTGCGGTTGCCGCCCAGGGTTCAGGCTTCTGTCGGAGCCTTACAAACCGCCCGTCGATTTGCAGCGTGAACAGGGTATCATCCCGGACGACCAGAAAGGAGCCGACAATGAAGTTCCAGAAGGGTGACACCGTCTACTTCTGCGATATCGAGACACAGGAGGAAAACCAGTGTCTGGATTCAGATACTTATCCGATTGTCTGGTGCGGGCATATCGAAGACATCGACGAGCACGGCTACATCAGTGTGAAACTGGACAAGAACAGGCTCTCCAATGCGTCGGCCATCGAGGGTACTATTGAGGACCTTCTGTACAGAACACCGGAGGAGGCTGTGTGCGAGTTCTTGTCGGACATTCGGCAGAAGCTCGAAGAACAGATCAAGGAACTGAGAGGAGGCTCCAGATGAGTAACTATCTCGAACCGGGCCAGAAAGTCTGGTTCTGGTATCTGCGCTATAACAAGAACGACGTGCTTGAGATCACTGTGATGCATGGCACGGTGCTACAGTCCATCGAAAGCGTGTGGGGCAAGGATGCCTATGCTATCATTCCGGACGGTGCAGAGGACACAAGCCCGTGCAATGTAAATATCCTGCGTTCCCATATTGCTGAGACCAAGCAGGGCGTCTACGAGAGCCTTGTACACGGCCTTGATGATTTGATCTGGGACCTGGAGAAGAACATGGATAGCAAGGTCGATGACCTGCGGGATCAGATCCGGAAGGTCAGCGCAAAGCTCAAGCAGGCAACTGCAGCCTATGCACACAATCGAGATCTGCTGGAAGGTCTCAGAAAGGAACAAAATGGCAACCAGGACAAGTAAGCCGAAGGAATCGGTTCCACGCTGGTACACTCTGATGAAGATTCACGAGAGACTGGCATCGTCTGAGAAACCAAAGATCAAGAAGGGCGATACCGTTTACTGGATCAACACGGAGTGCGGCGACTGGTGGAACAAGCACTACGAGACCAATCCTGTACTGTTCCGTGGCACTGTTAAGACGAAACACAGGGACGGCATGGTGCTCGTTGTCTGGGAACCCAATGAGTGGACAGACGACGAGAACTGCAGCGAAATTCCCATGTCCCCAACGGATCTGTACAAGGATCCGATGAAGTGCATCCAGGACTGGCTTCAGGAGAACCGTAAGGAGCTTGAAACACAGCTGCAGATCCTACAGGAGGCAGTCGATGAAAACAGTTAAAGGTGCCTATGGCGAGGCACTTATCTACACAGATTTGGTGGACGACAAGAGCATTGACCAGGTCAAGCTCCTGATGGACCAGCCGTTCGTCAAGGGTCAGCAGGTTCGTATGATGCCAGATATCCACGCGGGTGTCGGCTGTACGATAGGAACCACCATGACCGTAAACGACAAGATCTGTCCAAACCTCGTCGGAGTCGATATCGGGTGCGGGATGCTGGCCGCGAACATCGGCAAGGTCGATGTTGACTTCGATAAGTTCGACAAAGCGGTTCGCGCCCTGATTCCCAGCGGTATGAATATCCGCAGTTGGGTGTCACCGGAAATGTTCAGGTACATGGAGATGCTGCGTATCGACACATCGCTATGGTGCAGTGACAGCATTGACGTGGATCGTGCCGAGCTGTCCATGGGAACGCTCGGAGGCGGCAACCACTTCATCGAGCTCAACCGTGCGCAGAGCAACGATGTTGTATGGATGGTCATACATACTGGCTCCCGGCACCTGGGTCTGGAGGTGGCGAATTACTATCAGAAGCTCGCCATAAAGGAACTCAAGGGATGCAAGTGGTCCAGTTCGGCAATCATCGAAGAACTGAAGCGCCAGGGCAGGCAGCGCGAGATACAGGCGACTCTGCAGAAGATGAAAGCGGAGGCGTGCAATATCCCAGATGCGCTGTGCTACCTGGAGCACGAGTCTTTCCAGCACTATATGCATGATATCGAGATTGTGCAGAACTATGCAGAGTTCAATCGCGATTGCATCATGTACACACTGTGCGCTGCAATGGGTTGGAAGCCGCGCTTCTCGTTCCATACCAAGCACAATTACGTGAGCATATACAGACGCATGCTGCGTAAGGGAGCCGTGTCCGCTGAGTGGGGTGATACGCTTATCATCCCGATGAACATGCGAGATGGCAGCCTGTTGTGCGAAGGAAAGGGCAACCCGGACTGGAACTACTCGGCGCCGCATGGCGCAGGGCGTGTCATGTCCCGTGTCCAGGCCAGGAACAACATCGACTTGGGGGACTACGCCCGGACGATGGAGGACGCAGGTATCTGGACTTCTTCGGTCAATCTCGGTACGCTTGATGAAGCGCCACAGGCTTACAAGCCCATGGAGAGCATCGTCGAGAATATCCAGGATACTGTGAAGATTCTGGATGTCCTGAAACCGATCTACAACTTCAAAGCATCATCGGAGTGATGCATGGAAGTCCCTGGCCGGAAGGCCGGGGGCTTCTTTTTACACTTTAGGTGGACCATACTTGATCAGGCGCTCGATGTCTTTCTTGTCGTAGAACCTGTTGACGTGGCTGATCTTTATTTCCCGGATCCATCCCTTGTTCACATACCGGCGCAACGTCGGCCGGCTGCATCCAAGCATCCGCAGAGCGGCCAGCGGCCGGATTGTCTCGCACTCTCTGATATCGAATACGACATCCAGGATCGCCTTGGATTCTGCTTTGGTCACTGTCTTGTCCCATGCGAGAACCCTGCAGATGACCCATTTGGTGATATTCTTCATAGAGCACCTCCTTATAGTAAGGAAGAGCGGTCACACAATGGCGCAAGGCTTCGGGGAAGTTCCCATAGCTCTCACCCGGCAGCGGAAAACCATGCCTCTCCCACCAGCGATGTGCGTCTGCAGGGCCGGTCACTGGTCTTCCCAAGAATCCGGCTTCTCCAAACGGATTCAGCCCCAGGCCTGGATGCCTCCAACTGGGGCTCTTTTGTTATTCCTCGTAGAACAAGCGGATCAGTTCCTGATAGAACTCGACGGTACCCTGCACATAAGTCTCAATCATAGGAGCCTCCTTGGTATCTGATGTACTGTAAGCAAGAAACACCATAACAAAGAGGACATTCCCATGAAACATACCGACTTCTTCAACATGATAGTCCAGGAAAGCGGCGTCATCAAGACAGACGACGAAGGCAACAGCGTTTGCACATCCTGTCACGGTACAGGCAAGCATTACGAAGCATCTGTCCAGCATCATAAGAATTGCGCCTTCATGAAGGCTGTCAACCAGCTCACGAAACTGATGCCTGACAAAAATGAACTTCAAGTTGAAAATTCGATCACGGTCGGCATGATGCTCCCGTATCTGTCCGAGATGTGCCCGGAGGAGATTGAGAAGGCGAAGGATCTGGCCGACTGCATGCAGGCTGCCGAGAACCCGGAGCAACGTGCTCATGTTGCAGACTTGGTCACGTCCTGGTGCCGGTCGGTGAAACAGGGAATCCTGGCCGCTGTCATCCAGAGCGGTCTGCCGGACAGCAAGGCACTTCTTACGTTCCGCAACTATCTGATCTTCGAGAAGAGCAACACCAACGAGTCTCTGCGAATCGCCTTGGCGCTGTTGTCGCTGAACAACAACATAGAGGCGCTCCTGCCGACGTTTTATAAGCTGCTGACAGGCAAGTACCCGAATTACAAGCGCTGACGCTGGCACTTCTATAAGAATATAGGAGAACTCCAATGCCATCTTATCTTGATTCCCCGCTGATGCGTGGCGGGCGGATGAATCCGTTCAGGACGTACAGCAACTACATCTACCCGAAGACTATCGACCAGGTTCTTATCTGGGCCGAATGGTTCTGGGAGCGAAACGCCAAATATCGCACGTGCATCCAGAAGTGCATCTCGTATTTCGTGTCAGGAATCAATGTTGTGCAGATGGACAAGAAGGAAGCAGCCGACTCCCAGGCCGTCGAATCCCTGCACGACATGCTGATCGACGACTACGACCTGCTGAATCTCATCAACACGGTCGGTGTGGAACTGGCCGCAATGGGGAACGTGTTCGTCTCATGCGAACGCCCGATCAGCCGCTGGCTGTTGTGTCCTGACTGTGACTGGATGATGGCGCTGAAACAGCTGACCAAGGGTGTCGAGTTCGATTGGGACGGCAAGCAGTTCATAGGTACCTGCCCGAAGTGCGGCCACAAGGTCGTCTACAACATCCACGATGATCCGACTACTGACGAGTATGGTCGTAAGGTCCGATTCATTTTCCGTGCGCCGCAGGACATGTTCGTCCAGTACAACCGCCTGACAGACTCCTTCCAGTACTTCTACAAGATTCCGGACGACATCAAGAACGCCATCAAGCGCGGCGAGATGGCTTATCTGCTGAACACTCCGAAGGCGTTCCTGGATGCCGTGCATCAGGACGGCGTGGTCAAGTTCCCTGACGACATGTTCTTCGCGGCCAGAACCAGAACGCTGACCCCGCTGGATGAACGGTACAAGGGCTGGGGCGTTCCGCTGTTTATGACCAGTTTCGACAACTTCATCAGACTGCAGCATCTGGACAAATTCAATGAGGCCGTCACGATGGACTACATCGCGCCGGTCCGTATCATCAGTCCGAGACCGCAGAACATCGCGGCATCTATGCATGATCAGAACCGTTTGCCCATCGGCGGCGGCCAGTTCATGTCGTTCATCCAGAACGGTATCAAGCGTGTCAAGGACAACCCTACGACCTGGCTGGTCAGCCCGACGCCTGTCGAGTATCAGCTGATCGGCGGTGAAGCCAAAGAGCTGACACCCGTGGATCTGATGGAATGGTACGTGACCCAGATTCTGTCCGACATGGGTATTCCGCAGGAGTTCCGCCAGACGACCTTCCAGGTGGTTGCGCCGTCCATGGGCATGCGTATGTTCGAGCGACAGTGGCGTCCGAATACGAAGCCGATGGATGCGTTCACACGCTGGGCCGGCGAAAAGATCTGCGACTACGAAAAGATGGCGAATATGCGTGTCACGCTGGACATTACCAGCTTTGTCGAAGACGACATGAACAAGCAGATGCTGTTCCAGCTGATGACCGGCGGCCAGATCTCCAAGACGAACGTTCTGAAGACACTCGGCGTGGACTTCGAGGAAGACCTCAAGATGCGCATCAACGAGATGAAGAAGGAACGCGAGCAGTTCTCCAAGGAAGACAAGGCGCAGCAGGACCAGGAAATGGTCGGTTCTGTGTTCCCGCCGCAGGGAATCGCCGGTGTCATGCAGGCCCAGGGTGTCATGGATGCTCAGATGGCGGCCATGCAGCCACAGCAGCCGGAACAACCGGCCGGTCCGATGGGTGCGGCTCCTGCACCCGCGCCAGTTCCGGCCAGTGCTACGGAGGGCGGCGGTCAGCCGCTCGGCAGTGTTTGGGAACAGGGTGCGCAGGAGGCGCAGAGACTCTACAATGCGCCGCCTAATGTCCGTCGTCAGGAACTGGTCAATATGAAGGCGACCAATCCTGAACTGCATGCGGCTGTCACGCAGCAGCTGCAGAATATGCGCCAGCAGGTAGCATCGGATGCTGTTGCGCAGTCTCAGATGCCGCAGCCGCAGTGAGGTTCGTCATGACACTGAAAGAACTCATCAAGACGGCCGCAGGCGAACAACTGGGTAAACCAAATCAGCCTGTCTGGCAGGGTAACACCAAAATGCCAGAGCAGCAAAAGGTTAATGCGTACGGCTGGACTAACTCTGTTTACACGATGCCTGGTGCCAATGCCAGCGCAGCGGAGAAACAGGCTTGGTCCAACACTATGCGTGCCGATCTTATGCGCCAGAATCCGAATTTTGATTTCAATGACCCGCAACAGCGCTGGCAGTGGGATTGGGATGCCGCAAATGAGTTCATCAATGGTTACAGGGAGAGAACTAACGGAAAGTCCGGTTTTAGCTGGATGCCAAGTTTTCAGAATGACCAGAGTAAATGGGCGATAAACCCTCTTCGGTGGATCACGTTCTACAAAGATCCATATGAACAGCAGCACAGTCAGGCAAACAGCAATCATCCTGTTATTTTCAATGCACAGCGCAGCCAGGTACAAGGGGCCCAACAGGATATCAAGCAGGACATCGCGGATATATCTGGTAAGTCGGTAGTTGCTGCATCATGGTCTCCATATTTCATGCCAGAAGTCATGGACTATCTGTCAGATGGCAGTTTTGGTAACTGGCAGAATGCACGTGACGTGAACATGCTCCGGCAGGAATATGCCGATGCTCTGAGAGATGCCGATTATTCACCTGAGCAGATCGCGCAGATGCAGAATGATCTTGGTTACATCACAGGTGGTGATACTGTGCTTGGAAGATCTGCAAGAGCTGTACAGGACATGGCTCGTGAATGGTTGTTCCGTGGCAGCCTTATTAACTTGGCTACAGCCGGTGGAGGTCAGGCACTCGCAGCTACAAAACCTGTGCAGGCACTCGCTGCTCTAAAACCCGTGAAGGCGCTTGCTCATGCCTATAATGCTATTGGTGCTCCACTCAACACAGCAAATGCCGGCGCCGTGGGACGCATTGCAAAGGGCGGTATAAACGGTCTCGCGTCTTTTATACGTAATACAGTTGCAGGTTCTGTTCCTACAGCTGCTGCTTCGTATGGTGTGAGATCCCTTGCAGATTATGGGGAGAATCATGATGGTACAATTCATGATGTACTCATGACAATGGGTCTGAACACCCAGAGGCAGCAGTCAGCAGCCGCAAATTGGATGTTTGGTACGGGCGCAGAAGCTGAACGGGACTATGGTCGAGCAATCGCATATACGGAAAACGGTGAAAAGCGTTATTTCGATACACCTGATGGTAGCTCTACATGGCTGCCGATGTTCGACCAGAACGGAAACATAAGTCAGGATCTGAATGATTATCAGTTGTATCAGACATGGGCTGAAAAGAGCAAGCTGGACCCGAACGATCCAGAAACACAGAAGAAATATGTACAGTGGTATACCAGAAACGGTACACTGGATTCCACCATTGTATTCACGCCTATGTTCCGAAGCATGTCACCGGAAGATCAAGTTGAATGCATGAATAACATGCTGAAGAATCGCAAGTTATGGAACTCCAAAGCAGGCGTCACGATTGACGAACTTCTGTCTGGCGATTCTCGTGCAGATATGTTTGCCAATGCTCTGCGTAACGACAAAGATGGTTCTATGCATCAGTTGTTCCAGGACTTCCTGATGGGTACTGATTCCGAGACTTTTGCCAAGTTCCTTGGCGCAAATGCAGGTTCTGGGACAGGTTCCGCGAAGAGTGCTAGTATGGACCTTATTTATAAGGAATTAGAGAACGGAATTGTCGGTCGCATTGTAAATAATCCAAATGAGGCACCTGGTACGATCAGCGCGTTGCTCAAGCTGAAAATGGCTGAGAACTCTGGTAACATTGACACGAACTCCCAGGGTGCACAAGTTGTGAAGAAAGCACTTATGACAGCGCTGGCTGACAAAGACACCATACGTAACATGGATCCGAACAAGCGTATGGAACTTACGGCTATGCTCTATCGCTTGAGTAAGACACCGGGAGGCATGGAGTCGCTTGGTGATGACGGTTTGGCTATGGCAAAGCAGATTGAAGAGAATTTGCAAGAGAACCTGTGGAAAACTGTCTGGAGCGATCCAATACATAACCTGCCTTTGGTATTCTCCATGATGACTTCTGCCGCAGGTTTTGATGGCATCTCCGAGGCGGCATCAAATCCTTGGACATTCTGGCTTGGAGCCGCTGCCTTGCTGGCCTGTGGTCTTTTGATTGGCGGTAGTGGTCTGGACGACGATGAAGATGACGAGGAAGACGAGTACGAAGTCGGTCTTCGCAGGAATCCCTATGCGTGACGCACCGGATTTTATACGAGAGGTAAACAAATGAACGACAATCCGATTTCTCCAGCGCTTCAGACATACAAAGATGTCACAATCAATCCGGCTGTCAACAGCGCCGCACTTGGCACAATGGCTTTTGGTGCAGGTACGGTTGCCTGGGATCGTCTGATCGAGACAGCAAAGTCGCTGCTTCGTCGGCCTGTCTCCATGATGTCCGACATGACTCCAGAGGAGTTTGACTGGGAGATGGACGACATCAAGAAGGACAAGAAGCTGCGCTGGCTGATCCCAGGTGCACTTGGACTTGCTACAGCCGGCGGCAGTCTGGCTGCATCTTACAGACCGAACGAAGAGCACGGCGGACTGCTTGACTGGAACGGAAAGGCCAAGCCTCTTAATCAGAATGTGTGGCGCGGTTATATCATGCCAGGTTCACAGAATGTCAAGAAGGCATCGTTGGATAAGCTCGCGAACGATATGTTTGAGTACGGCGGTTATGTTCCAGAGCTTGACTTCAGCCAGATTGTGAACGTGCCCTATACCAAACAGCAGTTTTTCACCAACGACCCATTTCTGCAGAATCAGCCTTATGTTCAGAACTTCGGTAAGTCTATCGTAATGGACGCGATGATGCGCAACGGTGCTGTCAATGTTCCTATGGGAATGATCTATGACAGTGCTGTTGATAAGTTCAAGCTGAAGTTCAGTTCCGGCGGCATCATGAGCACTGTGGCGAATACCATGCTGTCCAATGCGGCAGCTCGTCTGTTCACGACAGCTCTTGGCGCAGTGACTGGTCTGTCCAAAGAGAATCAGGACAGACTGGTGGAAGCCGGAACATGGGCTGGAGCCATTTCATCTGTCATCAGCTAAGGAGACTTTTATGGATATTCAAACTGTAAAACAGGCGATGGAAAAGCGGGCCGGCGTTGGTCTGATGGCGGTTGCCAAGAGTGTTCTCGGCAGCCTCGGCGCTGGTTCCGACGCCATGACCAACACAGCCCTGTATCTGCTCGGTGCTGCAGCTCTGGCCGGTGGTGGTATCGGCGCATTTGGTGCTGACATCACGGCACACGGTAAGCAGGACGAGGATACGGTAAAGAAAGAGTACGAGAACGAGCGTCTGAAAGCGGATGTCGGCTATGTCGCCAGCCGTCTGGAAGACGAGTGGAATCGTTCCAAGACCGCAACCAAACCGAAAGCCGCGAGAGTTCTGAATGTCTGACAACGCCGACGAACCGATCTGCATAAGCGCTGCACAGGCGCGACTGCTCACAGAGGATGATCTGCCGGGTCGAGAGAAAGAAGACGAAGGCGATATCAAGCTGAGCAACAGCGACAATCTGTGGGCATACAGATCAGAGCACCAGATACAGGATGTGCAGGTCAGACAGTCTGACTGGGATCTGCCCATCCCTGATGATGAAACACTGGCCAAGGCTTTCCGCCTGCACTCCGTACCGCATTCCGAGATGTTCTGGATGTCACCAGATGACGAAGAGTCTATGGCAAAGTACAACCAGATTCTCCAAGCCGCCTATGACGGAAAGATTATCATAGTAGACGAACAGAAACAATACGACCAGAGCAAGGGCAAGTTTTTGGTGTGGCTCCGTTACGACGATGTCGCCTGGGAACTCCACCCGCGCTATGAGTTTATCCGAGAGGAGCGAAAATGAGTGGTCCAGCCGCAGCGTGGGGTTCCAGCCCACTTGGCTCTTACTGGAATACGGCGAATCCGCTGTCCCAAACCTTCCAGCTTACAGATCGTATCCCGGAAGGCTGGGTCAAGATGTTCCCAAACACAGAAGGCGGACGTCGTGCTGCCCATATCACATTCAAATCCGGCTTTGATGCTGCGCTTGGTGCAGGACTGATTGCCCTGTACCGCTATCTGTCGCATGTGAACCGCATGTCGGAACTTGCCAAGAGCGACAATCCGGCGCATGGTATGAAGTCACAGCTGTCCACGACGTTTGCCGGTTCCCTGAATCCTGAGAAGCAGAAGAAGAAAGCTGCTGTAACTGAACTTGAGCAGCCCAACATCTTCAGCAATGCGAACGTTCTCAGCTCTGCCATTCCCGTTGGGGCTGTTCTTCTGGCTACCAGCCTGGCGTACAAGGCAACCGATGACTATCTTGACAAGAAGCGCAATAAAGCGCTTGATGATGCTATCCGCAGCAAGGAGAACATCCTGAAGCGGCTTATCAAGACACGTTCAAGACTCGCCAAGGGTAATGCCACGGATCGCGAGGTTTCCACTGCTCTCGGCAGCATGAATAATGATGATATCTACGTGAAGCAGGCCAACATGGAAAAGCATGCCAACTGGCTCACAGAGGCTATCAGTGATGTGAGTCGTGGCGGTATCAATGCTCTTGGTCTTCTTGGGTGCCTGGTTCTCGGTGCATCGGCGGTCGGCTCTTATTACTACTTCAGCAAGGGCGACGAGAACAACATTCGGTACAGAGCCATGAAGAAAGGTCTCAAGGAGTACTCCCGTGTGAAGTCCGGATTCACGCCAGTTGCTATCATTCCGACCAAGTCCCGCAAGTTCTTCGCAGAGATCGACGAGGAGACTCCGCAGCGCAAATCAAAACAGACAGAAGCAGTAACAGAACCGGCGCCTGTGAGTGTCCGGGATGAACAGCCTGTTCTGACTGAAACATATAACAAACCAATCTCATTAACATTGTGAGGACAATCATGAATATCCAAACTGTTCATTCCAGTATGGTCAAGCGGGCGGGCGCCAAGGGCGAACTCGCCAGCAATCTCGCCCAGGCCGGTCTGGCTCAGATCCCGACCGTTGTTACCCAGATTCCTGGCGTCATCAATGGCGCCGGCAGCATCGTCGGTGCTTTCTCCAGCCCGGCTACCGAGGCTGAAGAATCCAAGTGGGACGATGGCGACAGCGAAGTGGCTGGTCTCCTTCCTGGTGTCGCCGGCTACCGCATGGCGCGTCGTCGCAAACGCCAGCTCAAGGCCGATGAAGGCGGCACTCCGCACTATTGGTCACAGGCCTTTGGCCCGCTGTCCGCTCTTCTGATTGCGTCTGGTCTCGGTGCTCTCGGCGGTGGTGTCGTCGGCGGTGCCACCAACGGATTCAAGAATGACACAAATGCTCTCATCGGCGCTGGTATCGGTGCTGGTGTCGGTGCCGGCGGTGCTGCTCTCTCCGAGCTTGGTGCTCTGATTGCGGCTGCCATCAAGCGTCGTCGCTCCAAGGAAGAGCAGAAAGCCTATGCGAACTCTAGTACCGCTTCCGAGTGGCTGGTTCCCGGCGTTGCCACGTACAATGCGTGGAAGACGATGGGTCGTGTGATCGGTGACTCCGAGGAACGCGAAGCCGCCAAGGCGAAAGAACAGGCTCCGGCTGGCGCACTTGCGACTGCGTAAGGTGTCCCGATGCCAGATACCACAGGCACATTTAATAATCTGCTGAGAGCCAAGCAGAAGTTCATTTCGAACGTTCTCGACACCGAGAAACCTGCGAAGATCTACCGTTTGGACGACTATAAGCAGATCAGGACTGCGCTGTTTGATAACGTGAAGAACGCTGTCAAGCAGCGCTTCCCCCTGTACAATGACCGGGTAACTCTGGCAATCGAAGATGTTGATTACGATGATCCAGACGAGATCGACATCCCGAAGCAGAAGCAGTGCATCCTGGAGGGTAAATCCTGTGACCGCAGGTTGCGCGGTCGCTGGGTCCTCCGGGATGCAGCTACTGACAAGGTGCTCAGCCAGACCAAGCGTATGACTCTGATGCGCGTGCCTTACATGACTGACCGTGGGACTTTCATTCGCAACGGTCATGAGTACGCTTTCACGAACATTATGCGTCTGGAACCTGGTGTATACACAAAGAAGCGCGATGACGAAGTGTCTGCACAGTTCAATATTCAGAAGGGAACGGGTGCTGGCTTCAATATGTTCCTTACACCGGAGACAGGCATCTTCAAGATCAAACGAGGAACCACCAGTTGTCCTGCTTACACAGTATTCAAGGACCTCGGTGTGACTGACGATCAGATGCAACAGGCCTGGGGTCAGGAGCTGTTCGAGAAGAACAAACGAGCAGGCACAGACGAGAAAGCTCGTCAGGCTGCTAACAAGATATACAACATGTGAGGAACAACATGCAGACATATTCAGATTTCCAGAAGAAGGCCGAGCTTGGCGGTGCCGGCGAATACTTCCAGCGCCGTGAAGAGGAACTGGCCAAGTCAGAGATGGAGGGATACCGTGATGGTACCGCCGTGAAGTATCCGGGCAGCTGGACACAGACTCCTGGTACAGACTACTGGAATTTGGATGAGTCGAAGGTTCCGTCTGGGTATCATCAGGCATTCTGGCAGAAGATGGACAGCATCAACCGGAAATACAATGGAAACCTGTACAGGTCCTACAGACAGAAAGAGAATGATCCGACCGGGCAGGGTGTGACTACTGGGTCTATGGGTTACAAGATGCTTGCACAGGAGCCGGAACCAATTATGCTCCCACCGCTGACAGTCACGGCTCATGATTACACGGCTGAGATGAACAAGGACTGGGACGAGCACATGAACCGGATTAAGAACTCCGGTCCTATGGACAATATTCCATCCACACAAGACTACATGACAAGTCGCTGGGGCAAGGATTGGATGACCAATCCATATCCGCAGCAACAGTCTGGAACCACGCAGGGACCCACTGTTCCGATGGTAAAGAACCAGTCGTACAAGGAGTTCTGTAAGAAGGCTCTGTTTGAGGATACGATTGGTCCCACTGACAGTATACTCAGTCTTCATACTGACAGCATCTTTGATGCGCCACGGCACACCGACAGCATCCTGGAACCGAAACTTGATACTACACTTAATCTTGGTAATGCATGTCGTCCTGGCGGTTGTACAACAGCGCCAGATACTGGTTGGGTCAGTCGTAACCCAGAACTGGCTGCCGGTATTGGTACGCTCCTTCTCGGTGGCGGCGGTGTTCTTCTTTACAAACTCATGCAGGATGCAAAGAAGCAGAAACAAAAGCCGCTGGCCAAGTCTGGATCCGCTCGCAGTGATTTCTGGTACAGTGCGCTTGGTGCGCCGTTTTATGGAGCGGCATCAGGCGCTGCTGCGGCTGCATCTCTGGAACGTGAGAAAAAAGACATGGAGGAAGCCTTCAAGGGCACAGGGAAGAAACCTGGAAGTATGGCGGATCCCGCGACGGAAATCGAAGAGGAAGTCTGGGATCGTCATCCGGAATCGGCTCTTATTCCAGGTATCGGTGTGAACCGCACGGATCGTCGCATTAAGCGTCAGCTCCTGAATGATAAAGGCAAGACCCCGCATTTCTGGTCGCAGCGCATTGGCAATCTTGCGCCACTCCTGATTCTTGCTGGTCTGGCTGGTGTTGGTGGTTATATGTATGCTGACAAGAAAGATTTGCGCATGGCGAATGGTAATAGTGCCAAAGGTATTGCAGCCGCTGCCGGCGCAGGTGCTGGATTCCTTGGTGGTGCGCTCAGTCTCGAAGCTGGTGGCGGTCTTGCCGCGTTGCTGACGCCGACTCGTACAAAGGAACAACAGAAGGCATACGCCAATAGCCCAACTACCAAGGAATGGCTTATTCCTGGTCTCAGTTCCTATAATGAATATAAGACCTATGGCCGCATGTTCGCTGATAGTGACGAACGTGCAGCCAAACGCCGAAAGGAAGGCAAGGCATGAAATACAGAGATATGAGGAACAACCTCATCAAGCAGGCTGCTATACAGCCTGCAGCGTATGGAGCAACATCTCCCAATGCACCAAGATCGCAGCAGATGCTGGCCGCTCAGACTTATCCAAATGCACCAGTTGCGAGGCAGCAGACTGTGAGACCGATCAATTTCCAGCCGGCACAGGATTACTGGAAATGGCGCTCAATGCATGATCAGGGAACTGCAAATGCGCAGGGCAACTTCGGTGTCCAGCGCCAGAAAGCCGAGCGTGAATGGGAGCGCCAGAAAACCAACAATGATATGGCCCAGCAGATGGCGCAGTGGGATACCGGCTACAAGGCATCCCCCGGAAAGCAGGAGTATGACCAACAACAGGCGCAAGGACTCGACGACAGCTGGACCAGACAAATCCGTAGCGACATCGACAGTTGGTATCAGAATCCGAATATGAACGGCTTCGATATGTCCGATGCTGATCTGATGGCAGCTGACCAGTACGGCTACAAAACATATGGCAATCGCTGGGTCCCGTTCCATCGTGAGCTCTATAACCGCAATGAGCAGATGCGCTCTGCTGAACAGGCCAACATGGCTGAATGGCACAAGGCGCTGAGCTCTTTCGTTCAGCAAAACAAAGGGCAGCAGCCCACGGCTGAACAGCGTGCGCAGCTCATGGCTGAGTTCAACAAAATCCACGGCAATCAGGCGGCCGAACGTGCTGTTGTGTATGCCAATGTCATGGCTACCCGCGATAAGATGCGTGACAGGACCACGATGGGCGATTTGCAGGCTGGCAAGTTCCCGGTCAGTAAACCGGAAACGACATCACCGGAGACTACGACTACCACGGCGCCTGTGACAACAGGTGCGACAGGAGACGAGAGCACTGGAACACAGGGCGGTGCAGGTGGCAGCCAGAATCCGGGTGATCCAGCGTGGTACAGCGGACTGTACAACTGGATGCAGCAAAATCCGAATATGAGTGCAGGCATGGGTGCGCTCCTTTCCGGTGCCCTCATGTATGGCCTTGGTGCAGGAAACGGCAGACGCCGTAACCACGCACTTGGTCTGATCCTGGCTCTGCTCGGTGGCGGTGCTACCTGGTACGGTATGCAGAATTGGCTGTCCCCACAAGTCGCACAGACAGATAACTCTGCTGCAGCTGGTCAGACGACCACATGACGCAACCACTAATGTAACGACAAGTAACCCTTTCCTATAAAACCAACAAAGCTATTCCAATAGCAACCAAACATACAACACAGAGGAGTCCATATCATGGCTACCACTTACGCAGAAGCAGTGAAACGCGCCCGCATGGCGTACAGCTTCAACAAGAACGCGGCTGAAAAGTACGACGATTCCAAGCATCCTGCTCAGACCCCCGCTGAGATCGAAGCGGCTCAGCAGAAGAACCTCGAAGAAGGTCAGGCCGAGTCCAATCGCATCAAAGCGAAGCGCGACTATGACGCCGCTCAGCAGAAGAACCTCGAAGCAGGTATCGCCCGAAGCAATGAAATCAAGAGCATGAACGACATCACAAAAGCTCAGAACGCCAATCTGGAAGCTGGTCAGGCGCTGTCTCAGTTCCTTGCGAGTGCCAAGGCGTACGGCGCGAATGGCGGCATGCCTATGGAAGTCGCTGAACAGATCCTTCTGATGAACGGCACCGGTGCACTTCCGGATGATGCCAAATCGCTCGTTCCAATGGCGCAGAGCCTTGTGGCTTCCAAATACACAGATCAGAAGAACGGCATTGTGAACCGTGCCCAGGGCGAACAGGCTGTCCGTGACATCGCTCAGCAGAAGGCCAATCGCAATCTCGGTATCAGTGCCGGTGCTGGCCTCCTCGGTGGCGCTGCTGTTGGCGCCGGTACCTACGGTCTCGCTGGTCTGTTCCCGTCTCTCAAGAAGCGTCGTCTTCTCCGTGCTCTCGTGGCTCTCGGCGTCGGCGCCGGTGCCGGTGCTGGAATCGGATACGGCGTGAATCGCGGTCTGAACAGCGGCAAGATCAACATTGGCTGAACATGACATTGCACAGGGAGTGCGCCTGCAAGGGACGCTCCCTGTCTTCGTTCAATAAGGAGAACGCACATGAACAACATTGATTTCATGGTGAAGGTCGCCACAAAAGACCGCTCTATCGACGTGCTCCGCAGCATGATGGCTCTGCAGAAGAAAGCTGCTTTCGTTCCAAACGGAAACCCGACGCAGGCCCCAAACCAGCAGAACCAGGAAGCTGTTGACTATGGTGCGATTGCGCAGCAGATCATCAACGGTACAGCGGGTACGCAGCCCGCGCAGACTTCCAGTAAGCCTGCGAAAGCCGGAACAAATGGAAACTCGCGTTTCAGTTTCAATCTGACTCCTGGCGCGGAATCCACCCTTCGTGGTATACTTGCCATGGGCGGTGCGGCTGGCGGTAGTACTGCTGGTTTCCGTGGCGGCGGCTGGCTCGGCGGCAGAGTTGGTCAGGGCATTGGCAGAGGTATCGGATACCTGCGTGGTTCTATCGCAAACAGAAATCTTCTGAATCCTGGCAGATTCCTGACTGGTCATCCTGAGCGTGCTCTCGCAATACCAGGTGGTTATGCGACCAGTTCCAATCTTGCGACAACGGGTAATATGGCACGTACTATCGGTAATGCGGGTCGTTCCGCTATTACAAGCCGGATCGGTGCTGTTGGTCGTAACATCGGCACAAATATCGGTCGTGGTATCGGTGCCGTTGGTGGCGGTATCGGTGGTATGGCGCTTGGAACGCTGGCTGGCGACGCTCTGTTCGGTGCCACGCATACTGACAAGGGCCGTGCATAAGGAGCCGAACTATGGCATACATGACATACAGAGAGTTCCTGCAGAAGCAGGCCGCCACCAAGGTTGATACAGGCGACGAGGTTATTTCCATGGACGAGCTGCAGGCTCGTATCCAGGCTGACCACGAAGCTCGTAAACTTGGTGTTGGCGGTGCTTTTGTCAGATCACTTCCGATCTCGCTGCTGATTGCCGGTATCTCCGGACTGGCAATCGGATTGAAATCTGGAAGTCCTGCTGCCGGTATTGCCACAGGTCTTATCACTGGCGGTGTTACGGCTGGTATGAACACAGCCCTCAACGCAAATGCAACTCCAGAGGAAGCTGGGACTTCGTTCTACGCTGCAATCTGAGATTTTCAACTTCAAGTTGAAAATTACGAGGACTCCACAACGGGGTCCTCTTTCTTTTATAGTAGAGTGATACGCGCAAGATACATAAGAGGAGACCAATTATGCCCGAAGCACCTGTTTCACCGATACAAGCTGCCGGTACTGCGATGACCAATATCCGGCTCACACCGGATAAACCGACCAAGACTGCAGCTGACTGGGTACGCGATATGCGCATGTCGCCCAGTGTGAACAAGACCACGACAGGTGTGGAGACTGCTTCTGTCACAGGCGATTTGATGCTGGCTACCTCGAAGAAGCTCCTCGGTATATCCAGAGGTGAACGGGAGCCAGATCCGAAAGACTCTCTGGAGTTCCAGCGGTTCTACGGCCCAGCCGAATATTTTGCAGAGCATGTGCTCCGTGATGGTAACAAGCTGGGGCGCAATATCCTGTGGAAAGCAACAAACGTTGGCAACCTTGATTTCATGCCGGTGAATGCGCTGGATAAGCACATCAGCGACGTTTACTACGACAGCAAGCTCGCCCAGATGATAGACGGTTCTTCTCCGCTGGAAACAGTGGATGCATCCTACAAGACCACCCGTATCGGTGAAGGCGGCGTCGGAGACCTCGATTCAGCTCCTGACGAGATGCGCACGGTGCAGCCGTCCTTTCTTGGTTTTGTAGATCCGGTCCGGTCGCCTGAAAGTTTTCGCGTCGGGTTGGATGTCTATATGACTAAGAATGTTATGAAGGGATCCGACGGGAAATTGTATCAGAAATTCATCAATGCGCACACTGGCAAGGAAGAGCTGGTCGATTCCGAGACCATTGCCAAGTCCGTAGTGACGACGCCTGAGATGATGAACTCCAAGACCAAGTCGGTGTTCGCTATGGGAGGCCCGACTGGTGTTCGCATCGTACCGCGCAAGGACGTGGACTATTACCTGCCCAGAGCTGATGAAGCCTACAGCATGTCCTCCAACATGGTGACAATGCCGTCTGCAGTCATCGGCATGCGACTCCTGATGGGTTGCCTGCACCCGGATACAAATGTGCTGATTGCAGACGACCACAATATGATTCACATGATGCCGGCCAAGTATCTGAACGCGCACAAGCAGCGCATCCCAGGCATGACCAGCGAGTTCAAGACCGCCTGCTACGATATGCAGAACACAGTCGCCAAGCTGACACAGAAGCCGCGCTGGTTCAAGAAAATTGTCACGAAATCCGGCCGAGTCCTCGTCACCAGTTACGACCATCGCTGGCCTGTTCTCATCAACGGTAAGATGACACTGGTCCAAGCGCGTGACCTGAAGCCGGGCGATACGATTCTGCGTTCTGCGTTCCGCGATGTTCCGAACCGACGCACGTTCCTGAACAAGCATCTTATCACGAAGGACGTCGCTTTCTTCCTGGGGCTTCTCTGCAGATCCGCCAAGAGCAACAAGCGCGGGTCTGTCACGTTCCGTTACAAGTGTGGTGCTGATGTCAGAATCCGTGATGCCATTCATTATGTCTGGGGTGACTGCAAGCCGGTGATCCGACAGTACAAGAAGGATGGGTTCTACTGCATGACTGTCCGTTGTGAAGCCATATGGCAGTATGTCGAAGACCACATCGGTTTCACCGACAGCACCCGCGATATCCCGACTGAGATTCTCAGCACATATGCCGAGATCGTTGCTGAGTTCCTGAATGGATATACCTGTGATGATACCATGATGGGCACTGACAGCAACGAGGATATTTGGATTCTGTTCATTCCGAACATGAAGGTTCGCGATGAATTGTCCTTCCTGTTCGCCCGTATCGGTACTGACACGTTGTACCGCGATGCTCCTGGTGCAGATCCCAATCATGTCGAGATTGCGCTGAAGATCAGTGATACCTCCAGGCTCTGGAATGACATGTACAAAGACACCATCAAGTACGTCTGGGAAGGTCCGCGCTGTCCTATCATGGTTGATATTGACATAAACGACAACATGTATGCAGTCGCCAACGGCATCGTGACGCACAATTCCAAGTACCCGCTGCAGGCTATCTCACTGGACAATCGTGAGGCTCCTCTGGTCCGTACACTGGACGAAGCATCCGGAAAAGACATGTCTTCACTGGTCGGCAAGTTCCTGGGAGCCAGGTTTGCACCACAGGGTGGTGTTGTCACGGCTGTCCGTAAGGACCGCATCGACGTGATTTGGGACGACGGCAGTAAGGGTGCTGTTCCTCTGTATGTGAACTTCCCGATGAACGCCAAGGGTTTCATCAACAATACACCGGTCATCAAGGCCGGCATGCCTTTCAAGAAGGGACAGATTCTTGCCAGCTCCAACTACACGGACAAGGACGGCACGGCGGCTCTTGGTATCAACTTGAAGTCCGGTTGGATCAGCTGGAAGGGTGGCACTTACGAAGACGCTGTTGTCATTAGCGAGGAAGCCGCCAAGAAGTTGACCAGCACGACCATGTACAACACATCGGTCGATCTGGATAAGACCATCAGTCTGGGCAAGAAGAACTACATCACCTGGAAACCTGCCGAGTACACAAAGGAGCAGATGGAACAGCTGGACGACAACGGCGTTGTCCGTCCAGGCACTGTGCTACATAAGGGCGACCCGATGATTCTGGCCGTCCGTACCAGCGAGCCAAGTCCAGGTACGATGGGTAAGCGCATCCTGACAGACCTGTCCGAGACGTGGGATCATGACCATGAAGGAATCGTGACAGATGTGGTCAGAACACGCAAGGGTGTCAAGGTTTTCACGACAGTGACCGCGCCGGCAGAAATCGGTGATAAGATCGCCGGTCTGCACGGCAACAAAGGCACGATTGCCCAGATTCTGCCGAAAGAACAGATGCCGCAGACCAAGCAGGGTACACCGCTTGATATCTGTTTCAGTCCTCTTGGAGTCACGAGCCGCAACAACACGGCGCAGCTTTATGAGGCGCTGCTTGGCAAGGTAGCAAAGAAGACCGGCCAGATACAGATCATGCCGGCGTTCTTCGAAGGCGACCTGCATGATTACGTGGAAGGCAAACTGAAAGAAGCCCATGTTCACGCAGACGATGACCTGGTCGATCCTGAGACCGGCCGCGAGATTCCAGGTGTTCTCACAGGATTCACCTATGTTCATAAGCTGAAGCACCTGGCTGAGTCCAAGTTGTCAGCCCGTGGCACTGGTGAATACTCTGCAGACGAAACACCCAGTGGAGGCGGCCGCACTGGCAGCAAACGCTTCGGTTCTCTTGAAACATCGGCACTCGTTGGACATCAGGCATTTGAGACGCTCAAGGACGCCAAGATCCTGCGCGGTCAATCCAACGCAGACTTCTGGCGGTCCATCAGAACAGGCTCCATTCCTGTGATGCCCGGTGAGCCGCTGGTTCATAAGAAGTTCTTTGCACATCTCATCGGCTCTGGTGTGAACGTCCGCAAGACCCAGAAGGGCATCAGCACGTTTGCGCTTTCCAATGACGATGTGAATGAACTGACCGGACCAAGAGAGCTCCGCTCCAGAGACACGTATGAAGCCAAGAACTTCCGTCCAATCGACGGCGGTCTGTTCGGTCAGGACGTGTTCGGCATCAACGGCGACAAGTGGGGCTACATCAAACTCGATGAGCCGGTTCCGAACCCTGTCATGGAAGAACCACTTGCCAGACTTCTCCGTATGCCGGACAAGACTTTCATCGGTGTTGCGACCGGCAAGATCGAGTACAATGGCATCCGTGGCCCGCTGCAGCTCCGTGATGCACTTGCGAACATTGACCTGAATAAGGAAGCCAAGAACGCGCTGATCGAACTGAAGAACGCTCCGACCAGTAAGAAGGATGCAATGCTGAAGCGCTACGTGGCAATAGAGCGCATGCGCCGTGCAGGTGTGAGTCCTGACAAGTACATGCTGGACAAAATCCCGGTGCTGCCTCCGCAGTTCCGTCCAATCACGTCGCACAACGGTCTGACGATGGTGGCTGACAGCAACTATCTGTATGCTCAGCTTCTGGATGCCAGAGATGATGTGAGAGATGCGCGGGATCTACCGGAAGAGTTCCAGCAGCAGGCTCGTGAACGTCTGTACAAGGACTGGAAGGAATTGACCGGTCTGTACGAACCAGAAAACAAAGCCTTCAAGGCTAAGCATATACAAGGACTCCTGAAGTGGGCGCTGGGTGACAGTCCGAAGTTTGGTGCAGCGCAGAGAAAGGTTATCAGCTCTACTGTAGACACCGTGGGCCGTGGCGTCATTACACCGAATCCCAGACTGAAACTCAATGAAGTCGGTATTCCGGAAGAGATGGCTTTCGGCATATTCTCGCCGCTGATCGAGCGCGGTCTGGTGCAGCGTGGCTACACTCCAGTGGAAGCCATAAAGCAAGTTCATGACAAGTCTCGGCAGGCTAAGGAACTGCTGACGGAAGTCATGAAGACACACCCGGTTATTATGAATCGTGCACCGACGCTGCATAAGCTGAGTGTCATGGCGTTCAACCCGGTACTTGTGACAGGACACGCGCTTCAGATCAATCCGAGTATCGTTGTCCCGTTCGGGGCCGACTTCGACGGTGACACCGTGAACATCCATGCGCCAATGTCTGACAATGCCCGTGAAGAGGCCAGACGTAAGATGTTCCCGGAGCGGAACCTGATTGCCATGAAGAACCGTCAGATAGCGTACAAACCTGAGAAGGAATACCTGCAGGGTCTGTACACTGCGAGCCATATTAACGATAAGTCCGGTGTACGCCCCATCTTAGTTAAGGATCTGAAGGAGGCGCTTGAGGCTTATCGCAAGGGACTCATCAACATTGACGATCCCATTGACATTAAGAGCTAAGGTAAGACAAATACCAGATCATACAAGGAGGCTTCAATGCCATACATTCCCTACAGTCAGTTCATGCGCAAAAGCGCAGTCGCCGTTCTTACACCTGAAGCCATGCAGGCAGCTATGCAGCCGCCTCCGCAGGACCCTGGTATGATGGGAGGCCAGCCCCCGATGGATCCCTCCATGCAGGGCGGTATGATGCCTCCCGGCGGCGCACCTCCGATGGATCCGTCCATGATGGGTGGTCAACCGCCTGCCGGTGGTCAGGCACCTATGCCTCCGATGGGTGGTGCCCCTGCGCCAGCCCCAGCACCTGCCGGTGGTCTTCCGCCTGAGATCATGCAGGACCAGATGTTCATTCGGTTCCTTGCAGAAGCCTTCGGCGTTATGCTGGATCCACAGTCTGGTCAGTTCTTTGATCCGAACGGACAACCGGTTCCTCCCGAAATGCTGATGCAGGCTTACCAGGCATATATGCAGGCCATGCAGCAGATGCAAGGTGGAGCAATGCCGATGGATCCTTCCATGCAGGGCGGTCAGCCCCCGATGGACCAGATGGGTGGTGCTCCAATGGATCCCGCGATGATGCAGGGTCAGCCTCCTATGGATCCGGCAGCTGGTGGTATGCCTGCTGAAGGTGAACAGCCGATGGATCCCATGATGCAGGAACTGTCCGATCTTCTGGTTTCTGTTGTCGAGGACTCTGTTGTGACTCCGCTGAAAGATGCGGTGGAAGCCATCAACAAACAGATGAACGATCTGAAAGAACTCATCAAGGGTATGCGCGATGAGATGGACGTGGTTCGGGACCAGGTTGATGCACAGGAGCACACTACAGACAACCGTTCTGAAGAGGATACGGATGCCGAAAAAGCACTGCGTGAGCAGATTGCTGCTGATTTGAACCCGACGGTTCCTGTCGAACCTGAAGTCAAGACCGCGTCTGTTCAGCAAGAACCGGCTCAGTGGCGCCCGGTCAATATTATGGATGTTCTCAATAAACGAGGCTGAATCATGGAACAGGGCGTTATCAAGCAGGCCGCGCCGGTACCGATGACACATACAAGTCGTCAGGCTTGGATTGACAATCAGAATTTTCAGAACAAGATTCGTGATATTCTGAATAGATTCAGTTCTGATGTGAAGTCTGAAATGGATAGACAGCAGCCGCCACCTGGTATACAGCCTGTATCTGGTGTGCAGGGCAAGTGGTTCTTCCGGCGGCCTGCATCAGATGCGCCTTTCCTTGATTCTACGATTGATCCAAAACTGCAGGGCAGAACAACGACGAGGAAAACAGCAATGCTGACTTATACTGATTCCATGCAGAAGTATGCAAAAACACCTTATGCGGAACTGGCTGAAAGACGTGACGCTGGAGATGCAGAGGTCGTGAATGCTCTGAATACATCTACGCCAGCGGAGCTCGGCTGGAAGGCACTCGGTGCTGGTCTTGGTGCCGGCGGCGGTTATTTGGTGTCCAGATGGCTCCGTCGTAACGGTACGAAGAAGCAGCGCATGCTCGATATGCTGATTGGTGCTCTGATCGGCGGTGGTGGTGCTCATATTGCCCTGAACAGTGGGACTGACAACAGCGGTCTGACACGTGCGGAGAAACTTCGTGCAGATGTTTATCGTGAATCGAAAGGTCAGACTGGCCCTGGTGATGTTGATCCCCGTGCAAAAGCATACACAGGGAAAGACATGTTTATGGATGCCTATGGCGCATTGACCAGAGGTGTCGGCGCACTCGTTGGCGTGAAAGTCGGTGATGCTGTCATTCCTCTTGATACAGCACTGGCAAATGCTCATACGCACAGACTTGCTCTCAAGAATGGCATTACAAAAGCAGAAATGGGCCAGTACATGTCTACACCGCATACCCAAATATACAAGAGAGTTACCGGTCCTAATGGACAGGGTACTGTGAATATAATGGGTGGTGAGGGTGCCTGGGCAGGTAACTCCACTGGTAAAGTCCTGCATGGAATTGGTTCCACTGTGAACAAAGCGATTGGCGGTGTTGGTGGTTACTTCGCCGGCGGCTATATCGGAGATCGTACAGGTAACTGGGTCTATGATCTGGTACACGGTGACGAAGCAGACAAAGGGCGTGCATAAGGATTTCTCATGCGGACTACGCTTGGCAGAGAACTGATCCGGTCGAAGTTGCCGGAGAAGTACAAAGGTTGGGCTGATAAGGTTCTCGACAAGAAGAACCTGACAGAACTCATGACCAAGATGGCCCTGGATGACCCTGACGGATACGTCGATGTCCTCCAGGACCTGAACAATCTGGGTCAGACCGTCGTGTCCCTGTATGGCCGGAATACGGCTCTTCCGTTTGAAGACATCAAGATTTCAAAAGGTGTCAAGAGCCTGAACAAGCAGCTTCATGAGGTCATCGACAAGGTTCTGAATGATGACAATCTGACTGAGAAACAGAAGGAAGCCAAGATTACTGATCTCTGCTATAAGTACACCAAGAAGGTCGAGGACGCTGTATTCGCAGATAACGACCGGCGCTCAACTGCTTTCGCTTCACAGATCAACTCTGGTTCCCGTGGCAATAAGACGCAGCTCATGCAGATGCAGTTCGGCAACATGGGTATGAAAGATGCCCTGAACCGTGACATGCCCTACATGATGATCGACCCCTATGCAATCGGCGCATCGCCGATGGGCTATTGGGTATCTGCTTCCTCCGGTCGCAAAGGTTACTACGACGTCCAGATGGCAACCGGCCAGTCCGGTTATCTTGGCAAGCGCGTGACTGCTGCAACACACGACACTGTCATCAGTGAAGATGATTGTGGCACCACAGATACAGGCATCCCGTTCCCTGCGAACAGTGAGAAGAATATCGGTGCAGTCCTGCTTCGTCCTTGGCATAAGTATCCGGCAGGCACAGTCGTGACTGGCAAGATGGTTGGCGAGGCTGATGAAGGCGAGGAAATGGTTCTTCGCAGCCCAATCACCTGCAAGAGCCGACACGGAATCTGTGCCAAGTGCAGCGGTCTCGGCGAGAACGGTAAGTTCCCTGGCATCGGCGAGTTCGTTCCCATGAACGCAGCTCGTTCCTTTGTTGAAGTCATGACGCAGAGCTCAGTCGGTTCCAAGCACAAGGGCGGTGTCGGCGGCCGCAAGGTTGTCGATCCAGAAGGTGAAGATCAGCCCACCGGCTTCCGTGCAGCTGAGCGCATGTTCACTGTTCCGAAGAACTTCCCAGGCGGTGCTGTCCTGACACCTGTTGATGGTACCGTCACTAATATCCAGGCAGCGCCGCAGGGCGGCAGCTACATCACAGTTGGCGGTTCCACTGTCTATGCCTCGCCGGCTCGCACCATCAAGGTCAAGGTCGGTGACAAAGTCTATGCTGGGGACGTGCTGACCAACGGTGTTCCAAACCCTGCCGACATTGTCGGTTACAAGGGACTCGGAGAAGGTCGCCGGTATTTCACCAACAAATTGAACTCAGTTCTCAAGGATCTCGGCTGGGGTACGGACCGCCGCAACATAGAGTCGTTCTCCAGAGCGTTCTTGAACAAGGTGGAGATTACGGACCCGGACGGTTTCGGCAACTATCTCCCAGGGGACATTGTGGACTACAGTGCAGTGGCCGCAGACTGGGAGCCGCGTGAGAACTCTATTACCACCAAGGCTGACAAGGCACTGAACATGTACCTGGAAAAGCCTGTATTGTACTACAGCGTTGGAACACGAATTACGCCCGAAGTGGCGAACACGCTGAAGAAGTACAAATTCGACGACGTGACGGTCTCCGATAAGGAACCGCCATTCTCGGCGAAGTTCCTGCGGCCGACAGAGGCGCTGCAGCACAGCCAGTACTGGTTGCCCCGTATGGCGGGCGAACGGTTGCGCGACAGTCTCTTCGACGCAGCACGTCAGGGAATCACTGATCCCTATGACTCACCAAGTTATGTAGACAAAATAGTGGCACAGCCATTCAAACCATAAGAGGTACAGCATGAAGAGTTTGATCGTTCGCAACGGTCTGATGACCAAGAACGCCGGAGACGAAGGTCCTTCCTTCGAGCAGCAGTTCGGCATTCTCACCAATTCCATGATTGCCGAGAAGCTGCCGAGCATGGACAACATGAAGCTCGCTTTCCAGCTCATCGAGAAGTCCGATGACGATACCAAAGCATGCGGCGCCGCTGTGTATATGATTGGCAACTCTGTCGTGTTCGTGCCGTCCTTCTTCAAGGCGAACAAGATTCAGACCGGCGACATGATGTTCGTCGCCCAGACACAGCAGTTCCTGCCTCTGTCCGATGCATGGGTTGCGTGGCTGCGTGACAAAGATCTCTCAGATCCCGGCCAGCTCATACCTCGCGAGGCCGTGGGTGACAACAGTTCCGCTAAGGCTACCACTATCCGTGACATTGCTGACCCGATCACCAAGACGGCTAAGCAGCAGATGCCAGAGTTATCCGACAAGATCCCTGGACTGTATGTCTGGAACGAGACGAAGAATACTGCAGAGGACCAGATGAGCAAGTCTGCTAACCGTCTTGCTCCGGTATTCATGCGCGGTCTGCTGTACCTTGATCCTGATATGCAGAAGACGGCTTCCGACTGCGGCAGCGTTCTGAATGTTGCGCTGCATATGGGCAAAGACGTGGCGGAGTCCATGCTGGATAACCTCATCAAGAACGCCAACTTCATGAACTCAACGCTGACTTTCTACAGCACGGATGCTGTGAATACCTTTGCCAAGGAAGCGGCAGCCATTGAAGAACGTGAGAACACGCCGACTGTGGAACTCATCCTTCCGCTGACCAAGGAAGCCAAGACACTCAATTCCCAGGAACTGAAGGCTCTCCACAAGGACGGCTTCTTTATCCGAAAAGTTGCCAACGTTTATCTCGGCAAGGCTCCTGATGTGGTTCGCCAGAAAAATGTCGAAGGCATGTTCCGTACCCTGAATGCTCCTGGCAAGGCTGGCCTCCTGACTATGAACGGCAACGTTACCAAGCACAAAGTCCTGGCGCTTGTCGATACCAGAGACGGCTACGATTGCTGCTGTGGCTGGGAACGTGGCGGGCATTGGGAAGCACCGGCCGAGAACTATAAGCGTCCGCGCCAGATGATCGTCATCACCGACGGCGAATATACGGAGCTGCCACATGATGTCATGCACAATGCTCAGGACTTCGAAGAGTGGAAGCCTGAAATGGCGGAAGGAATCGGCAAGGTCATCACCAACGGCAACTTCAAGAATGTCGAGTGGCATGACATCGTCCTGGTTCCAAGCTCCGGCTGTGCATACAAGATTCCGGATCGCTGCTGCCACGAAGCCAGCATCTACAGTGTTGCTGCTGAAGACTCCGGCCTGAAGGCCCCGATCATCAGCGAGGCATCTGTTGTCGTTCCGTTCGGCAGCCGCCTTATCAAGCAGAAAGGCTCCAGCGAGTTCGACCGTCCGATCTCCGTGGACGAAGCTGCCAAGAAGGAAGAAAAGAAGAGCCCGGATGCCACCACCCAGTCTCCGTATGTGACGATGGTCACGTTCGAAGTGTTCATGGGTGAGTATCTCAAGAAGAACTACCGCAAAGCCCGTGTTTACAACAACGGCAGCGAGTTCGTGATTTCCGGCGACGGTGCTTCCAGTGAGCCGGTCTCCCTGAAGGAAGCCGCGCTGCACCTGGTGAAGGAATACGACATCGAGCCGGCGGTTGCCAAGATCATGCTCAAGGAAGCCAGCAACGGCGCTACCTATATCAGTCCGAAGAGCCAGACCTACTTCATCGAGAAGAAGGCTGAGGCGTTCGAGGGCGAGTATAACAACCCGGATGCCGATATCGCTTCCAGCAAATTCATCAACCAGCCGCCGCAGCTCCGCCAGATGGAGATGCCGACGATCCTGGAAGACCCGGCCAATCTGGAAAAGGCTGTCGAAACGGCTGCCCAGAACGGCATCAAGGAAGTGTTCGACATAACGGCGCTCAAGATTCTTGCTCGCCAGAACCACTTCTTCGACGAGATCCACGACGATATCCCAGGCTTCATGAAGACCATCGACAGCCTGTGCCGCAAGCTGTTCCAGTTCTACTGGCACACGGACAAGATGGAAGAGAAGTATGGTACAGTGAAAATGAAATCACTCGAAGACAGTCTCAAGTGCACACTTGACAGCCTGTCCGATCTGACCATCTTCTTCAAGCTCCGTACCGTGGACGGCACGCAGTCCACAGGCGACGTCACAGGCGAGCTGATGACTGGTCAGATGCTCTAACCAGGAGTTTGTATGAGCCAGGAATCCGACGTCGAGATTCTGGAAGGGCCGGTCGTTCCGGCAGAAAAGACTCCCTCCAACACAAGGGAGTTTTTTCTTAGACCTCCGGATTGGCGATACCAGGCAGCCGTGAAGTATCTGAACGACGAGCTGCATGGTATTACGCCAACTATCCCGACGGATATCCATGTCCAGTACGCCGTCCGTGTGCTGCGGGCCTTCAACCAGCCTGCTACACGTATCTACATGGATGTGCTCTGTCCGGATGCCGTGGAGACGATCACGCTGGGTGTCATCATGAAGCACTCGGCGATTACAGCGGACATAGAAAGCTGCATCATCAGTGGCAGTACGACGGAAGAGCTGGAACTGGACGGGTTCTACATCCGGCCGGTTGTGTTCGACCTGTATGCCAAGTTGTTCTGCGATCTGTCGGGGATCACGGCTGTTCATGCCTGGATCCACGACTTTCTTTTAGAGCCCGAACGCCACAGTGAGAATACGACGCTCCTGAAAGCAAGACTGATGGCGTACTACGGCGGCAAGAACATGGGCGGCACAGCGGCTGTCACAGGCTTTATCGACAACGAGACCCAGCAGCTCATGAAACAGATCACGGCGACGGAACAGCAGAAGCGCATCTTCGAGTACGTCGTGAGGGCTACCGATATGCGAGCCGAGGACTATGTCGCGGTCATGGAAGGAGCCGTTAAGAGTATGACGGAAAAAGACTTTCAGGAGAAGATGCGCGACCGCGAGGAGGCCGGATCCAGTTCGCTTGAGGAACTTGCCGGTCATCTTGAGGAGGGCATCAGAGCATACAGCCAGAAAGAACTGGAGGCGATCAACTCCTCCGGTCTTGACTTTGTCAACCAATACACTCCCGTAATCATCCGAAAGGAACAGGACGATGGAAAATAAGATATCTTCTTCCGATGAGCGCAAGCTGACGAACGCCATCGAAAGTGCTGCCATTCTGGCAAGCAATGACGCATCCCGTGACAGGAACCAGCTCCTTGCGGATGAACTCAAGAAAGAGGGCGTGGATTCCCGTTTCGCAAAAGTGGCGTCCTGTGCTTTCAACAAGCGTGTCACAGTGCTGACTTTCAAGAAGACGGCAGATGAGCACAAGGCTGATCCTTTCGAACTGACGGATGGGGACAAGGTCCTGGAACTGATGACTGGCGAAGCGCTGGAAAAGGCTGCGGCTCTCACTGCCGCCGATTTCGAGATCACTGTTACCGGCGCTCCGATGCAGAAGGCAGCCTCTGCCGAGGCTCCTGCCCGTGCCTGCTTTGAGGACACCGTGGACTACGACCGGCTGGTCAAGCACGTCGAGAACGTCATGACCAAGAACGCGGCCGCCATCTACGAGGTGCTCCAGAAGCAGCGCGATGTCGAAGCCGTTGCTGATTCTCTGAAGACGGAACTGGCTGATCACTTCATCAAGGATGCCAGCGCTTCCTATGCGTTCTCCAGTCTGATCAATCACTACGGCGACCGCTTCCAGAACGCCATCCAGGATAAGCTGCCTGAACATACGGACTGGACAAAGACTGCGGCAGACGCAATTTTGTTCAATGATCCAGTCTTCGACAAGGCCGCCAAGATGATCGAGATGCACGAAGCCAACGAGAATCTGAAGGCGGTGCTGGACAAGTACGGCGAAGGGCTCACAGAGTTCTGCAAGTCGGCGGCCATGCTGGGAGATTTCGTCCAGAAGGCCGAGTCTGGCTTTGTCAAAATGGCGGCTCCACGTATGGCTGCGGAACTTGCTGGTGAGCTGGGTCTCACACCGGCCGCTCTGGGGAACTATGCAGTTGGCGCCATCGACAACATGGTCAACGGTGTCGCGAATACAGCCGGTAACGCTTTCTCCAATGCCTATGCTCTGTACCAAGCTGGCAATGCGGCGCACATGGCTCCGAACGAAATCCTCGATGCAGACTTCCTGACGAAGGATCGCTACAGAGATCGTCTTCTTGGCTGGTCCGACATGACAGCTGATCCTCAGTTCGCCATGTATCCTGCCGAGCAGGTGTTCCTCGCCACACAGAAAGCGATGGACATGGATACCACACTGGAACGTCCGGACAAGCGCGAGGTGCTTCGCTCTTACGTGGCCCAGCTCCTGGCTCAGAATAATCGGCTCTCCACGGCGGATATCGCGGCTCTGGCTCAGACTCTTCGCGGTCTTACTAGTGCTGATGAACATGGTGCTCAGCAGATCGCTGTCAAGTCTGTTAAGGGCATGGATGAAACAAAAGCACCGGAGGCACCGGTTATCAAGGCTGTTGTTGAGGGTCGTCGCGAAGTCAAAGGTGAAGAAAGAGCCGGTCAGGTTCTGGACACCATCAAAGAGATGCGTGAAGACTACGAGAAAAAGACTGACAAGGCTCGTGAGTCGGAAGGCAACAATGATCGTACACAGCGCGAACGTGCGAGAGCTCTGGCTGATGCACAGAATGCTCGAAACCAGTTCCTGACGGATACCATGCATATTCAGATCAGAGCCAACCCACAGGGACAGATTACATATTCACCGGGTCGTAACCAGCAACCTCTTACACAGGCTGATATCGACAATATCCTGGCGGCTGCCGAACGTGCCAATCTTGTTCCGGCTCTTCCGGCGTAAGGAGACTGTCCTATGATGAAGAAAAGTTTCCTCCCTGAGTCCTTCAACTTCGATGTGCCTCCTGTTGAGATCATTGGCGTTGGCAGCAAAGGTCTGGACAAGACTGCGATGGTGAAACGTGCCAGTGCTTTCGATGATGTCATCGAGAAGCTGGAGAAGAAAGCCAATCGCACCTACCTCCATGTTATTACGACTGGAGCCTATGAAACGTACGGCGCCAATCTGAACTCTGACGGATGGAACGGAGAGTCGTTTGAACTCAAGTTCCCGCATCCTGAGAACATGGCGAAGAAAGCGATGGTTCTGGACGGCGGCCTTTCCAAATATCATGATATGACCTATATGAAGGATGGTGCTGTGTACCAGGAACACCAGACCAAGACAGCTGGTGTTGATCCGTCAGGTGAGATAATCGCCGCCAAGTACAACCCCATGATGAAACGTGGTGAGCTCATCATTGCAGTCGATACCGAGAAATGGGCTTCCAGGCTTCAGAAGAAAGCCAAAGGTGAGAACATCTACCTGAGCATTGGGGCGTCTGTGCCGTACGACGTGTGCAACATCTGCGGAAGAATTGCAAAGACAGCTTCCGAACACTGCAGTCACTTCAAGCATCATCGCGGCGAAGTCTATGATTGTGGTGAGCGTGCCTGTGTTATGAACGACCATCCGGACTTCTACGACATTTCTGGTGTGAACGTGCCGGCCGACAAGATTGCGTTCGTGCTCCAGGAAGTTGGTCACGGCGACAAGCTGACAAAGACCAGCTCCCTGCACGACATCATGCAGCAGGCGACGCAGGCAGTCGGTGTCCGTCCGCCAATGGTACTCACGAAGGCCGCCATGATTCTGGGCAAGCTGGCTCGTATGGAGAAGCAGATCGAAGGTATTGTCGAAGGTGACAAGAAGCCGGACAAAGAGGCATTTGACCATGACGACGATGCCGAAAAAGATTTTGAACTTGAAGTTCAAAATTATCCTGCCGATGAGGTGATCGACGGTGCAAACCGCAAAGGCATCCTTCTGACTCCGGGCATGCTGTTCAGACTGCTCGGTAAGGAATGCTCTGATCCAGACAATGCTCTAAAGGATTGTGACGACGAGAGTTGTGGCGATCTGTCCTGCATGATGCGTGAACTGGAGGATGACGAGGATGTCAATGACGAGCTGCTGGACGGTTCTTTCGACCAGCATCCGCCTGTGGATCTGAACCTCGACAGCATTCTGGAGAAGTTCATTCCGATGTTCGGGATGACGGACCCTGCTGTCAATACACGGGTTATCCGCATCACAATCGTCGGCGCTCCGAAACACGGTACTGTAGACAAGAAGGCGTCTCTGAATAAGTTCGCACAGGAAGCCCTGCGCCGGACATATGCCAGATACCTCATCAGTTTTGCTGCTCAGAACAACGAAAGTACCTGTATGAACGCCCTCATGAAAATAGCTGGAATCGGGAAACGCGGCTGATTACTTGCCGTGTTTTCATTTGATAGAACACCAAACCCTGGATTACAACATAAAGGAATCCACTTATGAGCAATCAACTCCAGACCAAGGCGAACCGCGTTGCCGAACTGCTCGCGCAGTACGGTCTCAACAAGGAAGCCAAACAGACTATCACGCACACCAATCTCCTGGCTCAGAACAATCTCGGTCGCGAGATGACCAATGAGATCCATGAGAACGAAGAAGGCGTCCAGGCCGATACTGAAGCAGCGGAGAACAAACCCACTGCCAAGATCGACGCCATCCCGAACGCCCAGAACCTGAACACCTCTGCGGAACAGGCCCTCGCCAACACCGGCAGCACGGTCGAGACCCAGGAATCCGATGGCTCCAGCGCTGAAATGCCTGCTGAACAGGCCAAGAGCGCTGCGGCGTTCGCCCAGGTCCTCAAGCAGATTCAGGACAAGAAAGCTGCCGCAAAGAAGGAAGAAGATTCCTTCATCACAGCTACTGAAGTGTTCGCCAAGTGGGCGTCTCTCGGCCCGCGTTCCACGAAGGAAGACGTCGCGGCTGCCCAGGCTTCTCTTGAGAAGCTCGCCTCTGTCAACCCGGCCTTCACCGCGACTCGTGACAACATCATCGCCATGAAGAAGAACGCGGAAGTCGAAGAACTCGCGGCTGCCGCCGACATCTCTCCCGAAGACGCCGCTGCGGCTCTCGACGCTGCCGCTGCCGCCAATCCGGAAATGGATGCTCAGATCATGGACGAAGCCACTGGCGAAGCAGTCACTGACCTCGCCAATGCCGAACAGGAAGTCGGCGAACTGACGGAAGGCGCTGAAGCTCTTGCGGCCGGCGCTTCTGAAGTCCTCGGTACAGAGATCACATCCGACGACATTGCAGATGCTCTTGGCGATGTTGCCGACATGGCGGAAGAAATGGGCGTTGATCCCATCGACCTTATCGCTGCTGCGGCCCAGGAAATCCAGCAGGGCGATGAACCCGGTGATGATGACATGGAAGCCGCGAAGGAAATCATCGCGGCGGCTGCTGAGCAGGGTACATCCCCTGAGCAGATTATTCAGGAACTTGCGGCATCCATTGATGCCGATGAAATGGGCGGTGAAGAAGCCGCTGGCGCAGAGGAACCGATTGAGAAGGCAGCTTCGCTGCAGAAACAGTCGCAGAGTCCGCGTGTCGCCTACGTCATCGAACAGCTCAAAAACGTCTGAGGAGACTGAAACATGGCAGAACAGGCAATGGAAAAGCTCGCTTCCGAGCTGATTGAACGCCTGGCCGCCGTGGAGACTGAGAACAAATCTCTGCGCAAGGTCAACGAAGATCTTCGCGCCCTGACGCAGCAGATGTCCACAGTCAAGCAGGCTTCCCAGGAAATCAAGCAGGTCGATGAGGACCTGCTTGACTCCACCTGTCAGAGTCTCGTTAAGAGCGGCGCTCTTAATGCTGATCAGGTGGAACAGGCAAAAGCGATCTTCAAGACAGACATGAATGCCGGCCTGACTGTCATTCAGAGTCTTCTTGACGAGCACGCTCAAGTAAAGACTGCTGCGGAACAGGCTTCCCTTGCGGGTGGCACTGTTGTCCACATCGGTCAAAACACACAGCGCAGTCCGGAAGATGAATGCATCGACCGCATGCGCAAAACACTCGGCCTTCATTAAACCTACATAGGAGTTACAACAATGGCTGGCTTCACACGCACCAACTTCGATCAGCAGATCAACCACGCTGCTGTTCTGGCGCACGGAGCACACCCGAAGTATCGCGTCGAACACGACGGCGAACTCGATGCCTCCACGCCTGAGAAGAAACTCGCGAACTCCGCTATCAAGCAGGGTTCGGTGGTTCACCTGGATTCGACCACTGGCAAGTACAACATCGGCCTCGCCGCTGCTTCCAGCATCAACTTCCCGGTGCCCTTCATCTCCCTCAAGAACGCTTTCGATCCCGATGTGACCACCGGCGTCGAGGGCGACACCCAGACCGTCGAGATCTACGGTTCCACCAACACCTTCAGCTTCCCGAATCCGCGCCGCTCCACGTTCAGCGCCGTCGGCGGCAAGATCACGGCTATCCCGATGACTGCCGGCTACGAAATCGAAACGACTGAGTTCGTCGATGGTACTTATCACATCAACGACGCCCTCACCGCTGCGAAGACCACCAACATCGGCAAGCTGACAGTGGCTACTCAGGTTCCGTTCAAGGCCTCCGGCTCCGAACCGATCCTCGGCTTCGTCTCCCGCGTTCCTTACACGAACGACGCTTATCTCCAGAAGCGCATCGGGTTCTGGACCAACTTCATCCCGGCTGTCGGGGCCTAATCCAAGGAGGACTTCACTATGGCTTGGGATCAAATCAAAGTTGCTTCCGTTTCTGAAGACATCCGCGCAAAGTTCGCCACCGGCGACAAGGACATGTGCAAGCAGGGCACGCTCGCTGCCAACGACTACTTCCGCACAGAAATCCGCTCCAACGGCATCCGTCGTCAGATCACTCCACCTGTCCAGGTCACGAAGGACATGTTCGACCCGTCCGAGACCTCCGACATTCCGATCATCTACGCCGAGGTCGCTCCTCGCTCGTCCGGCGCCTACATGGTCTCCTTCGAGACTGGCCCGAAGAACGAGAACATCTACGGCAACAAGATCCGCATCGAACTCAACCGCATCATGACCAAGAAGTACAGCATCGACAAGATCCGTCTCGATGCCTACAAGATGCCTCTGCTTGAGATCCTCGAAGACCTGCTCCTCAAAGACATCATGGATGTCGAGGACAACGTCACCATCGGTCTCGACAAAGAAATCTGCGGTCCTCTGAACACGGTCAACCCCTGGATGGGCTGCCGTCGCTATGTCACCTGCGGTGGCATCAGCCGCGAAGCTCTCGTGCACCTCAAGAAGGGCATGCCTGTGGCTCCTGGTCATCTCATGACCAAGAAGTTCCTCATGAACGACCTCACCTACTTCGATCTCGGCGCTCTCGACCGTACCGAAGTCGGCGGCGACATGGCTCAGGAAATGTTCGTCAACGGCGTCACCACCTCCAAGATCCAGGGCATCGACACGGTCGTCACCATCAAGACCGACCTCATCCCGACCAAGGAAGTGTTCATCTACACCGACCCGATGTACTACGGCGGCTTCTACGTCTACAACGACGTCACGATGGTCGTCGATGAAGTCGATGACATCTGGATGACCTTCTTCGCCCATGAGTGCGTCGGCGCCTCCGTGGCCAACAGCCCCGGCGTTGCCCGTGCGTCCCTCACCGGCACCCTCGTCGATTGGGAAGGCTAATCCCTCTCACCAGTCCGCGACTGATTCTGGCTCCCTCTTCACGGAGGGGGCCTTTTTCATTGTATAGTAAGGATGTACAACCATCCTAACTGAAAGGAATTTACCATGACACCTATCGCAACTATCATTCACAACCAACTGAACAACAGCCGCATGGTGAACTGGACTGCCGAAAAGCAGACCTGGCTCGAAGCCAACGGCACAGCCGAAGTCCCATACGAAATCTGGTCTGCAGCCAACAAGGTGCAGCGCGAATCCATCAAGGCGGAAGTCACGAGCGGCTATGTCACGCTGGAGCTCCGCGTCATGAAACCCAATGGCTGCCAGGAAATCATCCCGTTCAGTCCCGTCGGCGACCTGAACGTCGCGCCGGTGCAGACGACACAGGTTATCCAGGCGAAAGTCGGGGAAGCGCAGAAGAAAGAAGAAACGCAGGAGAAGAACTACAAGGTTCTCGGCAACCGCGTTGTCGTCGCCAACAGCAAGGGCATGGACGAGCTCTCCGGCAAGTTCGGCATGAAGTCCCAGATCGTTGACCAGCCCGGCGTTGTCGAGGTCGGCGAGGATCTGAAGGACATTGTCAAAATGAGCAACGGCATCATCGAGGATCGCGGCGGCCGTGGTTTCAACAAGAAGGCTGACGAAGAGAAGGCCGAAGAGCCTGTCAGCGAGGCCGCCGAGGAACCAGTTGAAGAGCCTGCGGAAGAACCGGCTGAAGAGGAAGTCGAGGAAAAGACCGAAGAGGCAGTCGAAGAGGAAGTCAACGAGTTGCTTTCCGCTAAGAAATATGAAGAGGCACTTGAAGTTTTGACTGATTGGTTCGGCGAGGATCAGGTCACATTCAAGGCGGCCGCTCTGCGTTACACCAAAACCTTCGAGGCAGTCGTCAAGAAGTTCAAACTCAGCAAGAAGGACTGACAAATGGCATCTTCCCTTTTCTATGATCTGTATGGGCGCCTGCGTGGGGGACAGACGAGCAATCCTGTCGATGCGCCGATGCCGTATCAGATCAAATGCGTCACCAGCACGGAAGCCAGTACAGGCTACAAGACCGTGACGCGCTATACTCGTTTCAACGGAGACAACCAGCACAAGATCGGTATGTGGCGTGAGATCACAGTCTTCGACAACCAGGGCAACATCACGGACTTCAAGCATGAGTTCACTGTGGACCTCTGGGCAAATGTCGAGGAAGAGACTGTGCGCTGGGTCCCGATCAACGAGTGCTGGGATTTCCCGGTCCAGAAGGATTAAAGCACAGGAGCGTGACACATGGACACTGTGAAAACACCATACATCATACAGCAGGGCAGGGTTCTGGCTCGTAGACCTGAAAAGGACTACGAGACAACAGGCGCCAGTGAAGCCATCACGATTGCTTCTGTCAACGCGAATCTCACCTGCACACTCAATACAACCGCCCCATTTGTCGGCGTTGTAGACAGCAACGGTATTCTCTGGCAGCTGCCCAATCGTTGTGTCCAGTATGGTGAGTCCAGTGTCACGCTCAATCTTTCTGAAATCTACGAAACAAAACGCATGATCTCCGTACCTGCTACGACAACAATCGCTCTGCAGGGCGGCGGATCCATGACATTCTCCCGCTACAAGGAATCCGATTCAGCCAGGGGCTTTGCCTGGAGAAACGGGACAGCCGCGATCTTCACAGATACGCTGGTTCCTGTGGTGGGTACCATTTTCTACACAGACCCACAGATGTCTGTCAGTGGCGGGACAACGACAGCCTATGCAGCGCCGACAGCATCTGCATATCCAGGCGGCTGGAAAGCGTTGTTCAGTGTTGTGCCAAAGCAGATCGCCTATGAGGTCATCAAGACTGGAACCTATGGTGAGAACCGCTAAACATATAACAGAGGACACATCCTATAATGAACAATCTGACACTTGAAGAGATCGAAGCGCTGAGAGCTGCCTTTTCGCAGCCGCAGACATCCAGTGCTGCAATCCTAATCTTCACTGGCATCATAGCCCTGTCGGGCTTTTTGTTTGTCATGTGGTGGATTCTCAGCATGAAACTGAAACCGGTTGACAAACTGGAAACGCAAGTGTCAACACTGGTGGATACCGTGAACGAGATGAAGGGCAGTATGTGGTCAGAATCTTCGCTCAACAATCTCGTCCAGCTGCAGCTCCTCAAGTATATCCAGAGTCATGAACAGACCTGTCCATGCCGACTTGCTCTCACCAACAAGGCGACGACAGTTACCACGACTCCTGCCATCAATCCGAATACTACGAGCAGCAACATTCAAATTCCGTGAGGTTTGAATCATGGCCGACATTTGCTTGACTGAAAATATAGGCGGCCAGGGCGGTATTGCCGGCGGCGGTGGCAACGAGGGTCAGTCCTCCATTGTCAGCAACGGCATTGGCTCCAACTCATACGGCTACCCTGTCCTGGAAACAGTGACGGGTGTCACGCATACCTTCACAATCCAGTTGACAAAGGACTACACCGGCGCGATCCCGCTGGATATGACCGGTATTGCCAAGGTCATGTTTGAAGCGCGGCCGACGATGAACTCGTCTGCACGGAAAATACAGAAAGAGTGTACTTTTGATGCAGACGGAAAGGTCACGCTGGAACTCGGACCGGACGAGGTGAACCACAATAATGGCGTCTGGTACGGAGAGTTCAAGCTCTATGACGCGAACGATGTGCTGCGCCACGACCACCGTGCTTATCTGTGTATCAGGAAGGGCATGGATGGAAGCAACGACAGCGATCCAAACACAATCACTGCGATGGACGTCCGGCTGGCGATTATGGATGTGTCCCCGGAAGCCAACGTGCTGCTCGATGATCTGGAGTTCTCGGACATCCAGATCTACGCCGCTGTACAGCGCTGCATCGACGAGTGGGAGGAGAAACCGCCCACGCTGCAGACACACTTCAACTCCAAGAACTTCCCGTTCCGTGAGCATCTCATCAAGGGCGTGGTCGGTTATCTCATGCAGCAGATTGCCTACAAGTACACTCGCAACCGCATGCAGTACAATGCTGCAGGACTTACACTGGATACCAGTGACAAGGGTCCGCAGTATATCGCTCTGGCACAGGCGGCCAGAGGCGAGTGGATTCATTTTGTCAACGAGAAAAAGGCTGAACTGAACATGGGCGAGTGCTACGGCTGGATTGACATACCGCAGTTCGGCGGACTCACCGGCTGGTGGTAACATGGCCGACAGTATCTTCACATCCTTTGTCTGTTCCATCCTGCCGAATAATCACAGGCAGCTATCCTGGAACGTACTTGCAGGACTGACTTTCCCTGATAATTTTCAACTTGAAGTTCAAAATTCCAGAGCAGGTGGTCCTTGGGAGGTTCTCGCTCCGGACGTGAAGAATGTCTGTACTTGGGAAGATCCCAGACTGCGGAACTACAACAAGTACATGAACGAGCACTACAGGCTTCGTCTGTATGTCCCTGGTGAACAGGAAGGTGACGAGCCCCTGCAGGAGTATTTCTCCCCGATTGTCGCGGCCGGCACTACCGAGGCGTGGCCATTCAGCGCCGAAGCCAAGAATGTAGTTACACAGGTCGAGAAGCAGATCGAGATATCTGGTTGCACCGGTGTGCTGCTTAAAAAGAAGCACTGGGGTGTTCGGTGCCCGGACTGCACAGACTTCGATAACCAGAACACTGTGAATGAGCACTGTCCTCGTTGTCTGGGTACTGGGTACGACGGTGGCTACTACCAAGGTATCAGCATGTCTGTCCTGAAGGATACACCACAGACAGGTGAGGAACAGAGTTTTGATGCTGTTGAGGGGCATGAGACAATTACCGGCAAGTGCGTTGCGTTCCCCTGGATCCGTTACGGTGATGTCTGGGTCGAGGATGGCACAAACAAGAGGTTTTCCGTACATAAAGTCACACCGGCATCTGTGTATAAACAGACTGTGCTGATTTATGCTTTCGAGATGCGCAAAATCGAGTACACAGACATCATGTACGAAGTGCCTGCCGATGAAAAAGTTGAGCTCAAAGACATCTATCAGTCTGATCAGGTTGCATATACACCAGAACTCGAACATGTGCTGGAAGAGCAGGCTATGTCTGACTGGCAGAAAGCACTGGAGGAGCAGTTGTGAACCCTATCGTTACAGACTACACGAAAGAAGGTAACCCAGATACCATGCGACCAGGTGGGCTGTCTGCCTACCGAATCATGCACTGGCTCTGTAATATTCTGCAGAACTTCTTTGCAGATCCTATCAACATCAAGGATGATCGTCTGAAGAATCTGCTCTGGCGCCAGGACAAGAAGGACGAGACCAAGCTGTTTGCCAAATTTGACATTGGAACGGCATACGCGCAGAACACGACCAAGGCAAACACGACGCCTATGATTGTTGTCTTTGTGGGAGATACCGTGCATGACAACAGTGGTGTAAACCTGGCGGGTGGCGCACCTATGGGGCTCAATGGAGCACGACCGATGTGGCATGACCAGTGTATCAAGATCATCCCATTGAACATAAGTATCACCACCGAGAGCTACGACGGTACGCTGTTGCTGGCTGGTCTTATTGAAGACTTTCTGACGGTAAACTCCAAGTTGCTTGTCGAGGACAGCGGCATGTTGTCGCGATTCATCGTGCAGGGTGTAACGGCACCGAAGCATACAGGCGATGAGAAAGCAGCCAAAGAGACCTATCAGTCCTTCATTCAGATTCAGACAGTTGGTTGCATCGGATGGGAAACTGATACGCAGGGACCTGTGTTCCGTGGCGTTCGTTCCAAGGTAGGAATCACACAATGATTAACGTTTTTCTTTCTATAAGAACCACAATCACAGCCGAAGAAGAGCTGACACTTCGGTTGTTAAACAATGTCAGCGGATCGGATATATCCTATGGCTATTAAACAGTTCAATTTCCCTGGCGTTACACTCACGCAGGAGTTCGTGGCTTCCAACGTCGGAAACCAGACCGTCCTGAGTGTGGCGTGCATCGGCCGGCCTTACTATCTGCACAGGGCAGATGTCTCATCCGAGGCCGCTACAGTTGAGATCAACTACAAGGCTGGCACAGCTTCCACGCAGGCGCTGCCGAACATGACGACAGAAGTTCTGCTCGATGGCACCGCCACTGTAGCCGCCGTGGACGGCTCCTCGGTCGCCATCGAGTATCAGAAGCTCTTCGTCGAGGATGGTGTGTTCGCACATGTCACCGTCACCGGCGGTACCTATGCTTCTGGCCTCAAGAGCACAGACAAGAGCGTTACGCTGAAGGTCGGAAAGAATGTGAAGTCTGGCGCTGGTCAGACGGCTGCTGCGGAGTTCGGCACCCGCGAAGCGGAAGTCGGCGATACTGTCGCGATCTCCGGCACCAGTGTTTCCGGTACTGCTGTCATCACGGCCATCATCAAGTCCAGCGATAACAGCGGCTACGACACCGTGGTCGCAACACCCAAGGCCGGAACCATTACTGGTACAGCGGCCAAGGTCACTGAAATCAAGTTCCTTGTCACGCAGGATGCGGAGCTGTTCTCCGATGTCACAGGCAATACCAGCGCGGTTGCTGTCAGTCTTTCTGGTGGTTCCTTCACAGTTCCTGCTACTGTGTATGGTTCTGTCGGCGGCACGTTCGCTGCCCTTCAGGACTGCAAGACGGACTTCTCCATCGAGTACCGCCAGATCGCCAACAAGTGGAAAGGCAAACTCGGCAGTGTCTACAACGCCGATGCTGTGGACGAGATCCTCGGCGGCGCCTGCATGGCGAATCCGCTGGCGCTGGCTGTCAAGCTGGCTTGCCTCGCGGCTCCCGACACGCTCGTGTATTTCACCACACCGAACTCTGCGGATGACACCACCGCCAGTTTCCAGGAAGCGCTCGATTTCCTCAGCAAGTACGAAGAGATTTACAGCATCGTCCCGCTGACTGGCGACCGCACCATCATTGCAGCTCTCCTGAATGACGTCATCGCGATCTCCGAAGACGAGGAATCCAAGGTCCGCCGCACCCTGTGGTACGGGCTTGACAATGTGTATGACTACACGGAGTCCGGAAACTGGGAGCGTGTCAACAAGGTCATCGCGGCTCGCAAAGAGCTCCAGAGCTCTTACAAGGCGCAGGCTGTCTGGGCCGACGTTGCCAAGTACAACAACGAGAAGATCCCGAACTACATCCTGGCTGCGGCTCCCGCCGGCATGCGCTCTTACCAGCCATGCCATCGCCCGCTGTCCAATCTTGCGTATGACTTCCTCACTGTCAGTGAACCCAACGGCTTCACGAAGGGACAGCTGAAGGCTATTGGTGCCGAGGGCATCTGGATCATTGGCAATAACACTGACGATGTGCCGATCAACATGCGCCAGGTCACGACAGCGGTTGCCAATGATCTGAACCAGGACGAGGAATCCATCGTCGCCAACATCGACGAGATCTGCCTGAGCCTCTGCCACATCGGTGAAGAGAGCGTTGGCTGCTCCAACATCAGTGACACCATGATCATGGCGCTATCCGACGACATCACTATTCTGATGGACAGCAAATGCATCAACCGCTCCGGCAGCGCCTACATCGGTGCCCAGCTGATTTCCTGGACTCTGGACAAGATTTACAAGGATCCTATCAACAGGGACCGTATCTACGCGGTTATCACCTGCAACCCGCCAAAGCCGTTCAATCAGTTCAAGATTACCCTGCGGGTTATTTAAGGAGGACTGAACCATGTCTGACAAAATTTCTGTTTTCAATTCCCCGAATACCACGACCGAGACCTGGACACTCCAGGGCGCAGTCGTCCAGTGGGGTACCAACAACAGCGCGACTTCCGCGATTCCGATGATCCTGAACTCCATTCAGATCAGTTACGCTGTTCCGACTACGACCATCACACCTCTGAACGCCTCTGCGAGTGGCGGCGTCTCCCGTGTTGTCATCAAGGGCACCCCGGAAGGCACCCTCGTTGTCCAGACCATCTTCAGCCCGTCCATCAGCGACTTCAAGAACTTCCTGAAGGCCGTGACCAAGAGCTGCAAGCTGGCCGACGATCAGGTCCTGTTCACACTCCGTCCATTCGGTACGCTGGAGTGCTCCAATCCGGATCGCAATACCAGCGGCAACCTGGTGTTCTACCTGCATGACCTCGACATGCGCCAGATGGACGTTGTCATCAGCCAGCAGAACAACATCGCGGTCGTGAACATGCCTCTGCAGTTCAACTTCACGAACCTCGAAATCGAGTAAGCCCGATCACGTTGGCATACGTGTACCCGCCTGTAGAGTAATCACAGGCGGGTCTTTTTATATAAGGAGTAGACCATGAGACACGACGGAGAGCTTGTCATAGGCACAGTCATCATGTCCATGCCGGAGTACGGTATGGCGAAGGTTGAGACATCAGGCGGTACCAACAATATTAAGTCGCCCATGATGTGCTACCTGCCGTATAGTGATGCTACTTGCGGTGCCTTGTTGCAGACTCACATCCAGGATGGTAGCTCTGTCGTCTGCATGCGCTCCCTGGACCGCCCTGATTTCGGCTTCATCCTGTGTGCTGTCAATGCTGTGAACGCAGATATGTCGGACACGCTCAATGGGCGCCAGTTCTACAACACGAACAAGATGACCACCAGGAAGACAACGATCTTCGACACGATGATCGACTCCTTGAAGGACTTCATTGGCGGTGCTTTTCACAACCACGCGAACAGCGTGGACAAGGATGTGCTACCGGGTGATGTGGATATCGTGAACCACGGAGGATCTGCAGGGCTGCATGTGGGCCGTTACCTGACACAGCTCCGTGGCTCTCCAGTCGCTTTCATCGACGTTGCAGGCATCAAGAACCAGATCCGTATGGTGGCTGCAACTGTAAGCACGCACACGGATACCACATTCCAGCAGACAGGTGATATCTCTGTAGACGATAATGCGCTGGATGCCGCTGAAGCCTTTGGGCTCCCGGCCGGAACAGACGTACTGACATCCGTGGATAAGCTGGATGATACTGTCGCATTTTTCAGACAGCAGGAAGTTAAGGGCGCTACAGCCGATGGTCAGGAAAAGATCGTCGTTGCGTTCCCAGATGCAGAGTTGCACACCGACACAACAGAACCTCCTGTTCTGTCCCGCCAGCGCGAGGCATTATCTGGCGAGCTATCCTCATTATCAGCTCATAGTGTTTCCATTGGAAAAACAGCTGGTATCCCCGCGATTCTGCAATATGGCTACGGCAAAGTCAACAAGGATGATGCAGAAGCAAAGCAAATGGAGCTGCTGACACCTTATGAATATGAGAAGCCAGAGCAGGGCTCTACTGCTGCAAATAGCAGCGAGCAGGAAGAGACTCCGGCGCACACACTGAATCAGGAGATCATGGATGCAGCTATCAACCAGCTTACTGAAAAGATCCTGTCTGGTGACTACATAGAAACACTAAAACAGAAGCTCGCAGAACAGGGTCTGTACATCGCACAGAGACCACTGAATCAGCAGTTCAAGTGGAATGATTCCGAGGGTAAGACAGCCGGTCCCGTCGAGCAGCAACAGTACGACATTCCGCGCTGGCTCACGTTGACTGATCCTGCGACAGGACGCACACATGTGTATTTCGATTCCAGTGCTTTCATGCGGTTCACAGAAGACGGCTCTATTCTGTTTGTGGACGGCTACGGCAGCGAGATCCGCATGTCCCAGGGCAATATCTATATCAGCCCGGCGCTGGACCTCATACAGCGTCCCGGTAGAGACATGAGCGCGATGGTTCCCAGACACCTGTCTTTGAACACACAGGGCTACGTTGTCATCAACAGCACGAAAGCAGTATATCTGCGTTCTACAGGTGATATGCAGCTGGCGGCTGCAACAGAGGGGAAAGGCAGGTTGTCGCTGGAGTGTGATGATCCAAGAAACACAGACAGCACAGGCATTGTAATCAAGAGCCTCGGTAACGCTGCGTTCACGGGGCACAATCTGTATGTCGGCATCAACAAGGGTACCAGTGACAGCGAAGGTCGTATCGAACAGACAGAACAGCCTGGCACGCTGATTCTTGATGCAGGCAACAAGGGTGCTATTATCGAGCACGGACATAGTCATCTTGTAGACACGGAGCTATTCACAGTGGTTACAACAGGCACAGTGAACACGGCATTTTCTGTCGGGAGCGGCATCATAGGATTGTATGCAGAGGCTGTTGTTGCGCCTGCTCAGTTCCAGATCTCACCGATGGACGGTGTCCAGGTTGTCAAGGTTGTCAGGGACGGCAGAGAGCGCGAGATTATCATCGACACCAACTCAAATCCGTTCATTATGATGCGTGGAGACATGGAGATGACCGGCGATCTCAGTGTCGGTAAGAGTATCCGTGCGCTGGCTGACGTTATATCTCGCCGCAGCTTGTACGTAACGAACAGCAATATCCTGGATGACAAAACGATCACGTTCACACCGGTGGATGTCCCGGCAAATAAGCTGAATGGGAACATTGAGAAGAGCTCTGGTTCTGCATACGCACAGGCTGCTGCACAGACCTTCTACCAGGATGCCTACATAGCGAACAACAGCTTCTCGTTCCCAGAGTATTACGACATTACAGAGCTGAAGGTGCCTGGTATGGTCTGGCAGGAGGCTACTCGCAGTATCGTCGGAGATGTCTCGCAAGTTGCCTGGCAGGAAAAGCCGTTTATCAGCGTTACGGGTACGACCACTGCGTGCTACCCCGGTTGGGATATCTGGCAATCTGCCAAGATCACACAGACCGGCTATAAAGAAGCTGACCTCATTTCCAATTACATAACCAACACGACAAAGGAGAACTGACATGCCAGATGAAGAGAAACCCAAGATGGTGAAGTGCCCGTGCTGCGGACAGGAAACACTGAAGAAGCCTGTCAAATGCGACAGCGAGATCGTCGATGACTATCTTGCGAGTATCATGACTGGTGTCCCGTTCAAGCATACCTTCAGACTGTTCGACGGCAAACTGCGTGTCACGGTCAGCGCTGCGGAACGTGAGGAGGCTATGAAGCTGTACCGGTTCGTGTACATGACTGAGTCTTCAGATATCAGCAGCAACAATAACGTGCGTGATCTGCTGGGTATCGTGAATGCTTATTGCAGCATCCAGGAGATCTATGTGCAGGCGAAGGACGATTCCAAGACATACTTCCCGGCACAGCACATTGTCAAAGCCTGCGGTGCACTGGCCGACAAGTGGGAGAACGAGGACCTGACTACGGACGAAAACAAGAAGGCGTTTCTGGAAGACCTGCAGAAGGCCTATGCATCGCTGTCCAAGCCTGAGATTCTGTCGAGTACCCCGCCAATGATCATCAACAGGGTTGCCAGCGATTTCAGGGGCATTGAAACGATTCTGCTGGAGGCAGGGTTCGACGAAAATTTTTGGCAGGGTATCGAGTTAGCCTGATGCTCTGCCTGCCGGAGTTCGATACCTACCACATTCTTGACAAATACGCCAGAGACCCAGACGACAACCGCAATCGGCTTGCGCTTCGTGTTCTGAAGCACCGTGCAACGCTTCAGCTGCACTGGCGCAGCATGAACAGCCGTTTAGGTACGCCGGAGAACCTTGACACTCTGTTCGATCTACAAGTCGGCAGGGAAGTCAAGTTGCCGAGCATACCGAAGCCAGCTGATTTCAACAACATGTCCGAAGACCAGATGATGGATGTCTACTGGAAGGCGCTGCATAAGGTCGGGCTTGAACTTGACCCGGAAACATTAGCAAAGGCACAACAGCAGTAAGGCATTACACAAATGTACGAACAGGGTCCTGTAAATTTTACTCCTAACTCACTTCTAATGAGTGGACTCGGCATGTTCGGTTTCGACATGCGCGACCCGCTGAGCGCCCAGATGGGACAGCAGCTTCTCAGCTTCCTGAAAGGTGCTGTCATTCAGCCATACTTGGGTATAAGCGCCAACGACCCGCTGTGGAATGCCACACTGTACAGCAACATGACCAATTTCGGGATCATGATGCAGAACATGAATGCCCAGGCAAACTCTATTGGCATCTCCAAGATGATGCAGCAACAGGCTGCATCTCGTTATCAGTTCTTCCAGGGTTGGCAACGTACAGCCACGTCTCAGTCTGATTTCGCTAAACTGGTTGCTCAGGGTAAAGCTGGTGGTTTTACAGATTATGATGCCTTCATCGAGCATAAGACACAGGGCATGATGGACAACACGGTCCTGAACATGCTCATGCAAATGAGCGGTTGGGACCCGACTGGTCAGATGATGGCTGGCTTCAATATGCGGGAAGCAACTGCAAACGTTGCCAGGCAGGCGATGTGGCGTGGTGATGAGAATTGGCGTGTCAAGGCAGACAGACTGGGTGATATATTCTTGAACAAAAACGGTTCAAGAGAGCTGGATTACAGGAAGAGTGAGTACGGCATGATGTCACTCAATGAGTCCAGTGCCCTACTTGCTATACTGACAAAGAATCAGCCGTTCGCTGCAGGTGCCCAGACAGAGCAACAGATAGAAGACGAGCTGGAGAAACTACGTACCAGGATGAAGAACCTGACTCGCGCTATGTCTCCTCTCAAAGACTTCTTCGGCGACGATGTTCCAAGCATGGTCAGATTCCTGGAAGAGATCTCAGGAAAAGGAATCAATCAGCTCGATAGCCAGACGGTAGCCAATCTTACCAAGAACCTTTCCAACGGTGTCGCGACAGGCGCGTTTACACTGGACCAGGTCCAGAAGATGACAACGCAACTGCAGGGTAGCTTTGCGCAGATGAATACGCCATACTATCTGGATACAGTTGCTGGCTCTCTTTCCCAAAACATTCTTATGGCTGTGAACTCTGGTAACACACCTCTGATGATGTCTCAGGCTTCTTACCGACAGGCCGTGGCAGAACGCCAGATGAGGCAAGCTGCATCTCCCTACGCGAATAATGTGAACCTCGCCTACTCCATGTGGGAGCAGCGCAACGGTGGGGCTTACAGGAACTCTCAGGGAGAACGGGACTCCGAGGCGGCTATGGCGGCATTCCGTGAGAACTATGACAGTCTGCTCCGTCGCGGATACAATGAGGAATCCGCGCTGCTGCAGTTGTCTGGTGCAAGCTCAATGCAACAACTGCATGATAAAGGAACACGCTCGATTGGGTACAGTGAAGCTGTTTCCGCCGGACTCGGCATGGACATAGCCAGTGCCGCAGGTGTTCGTCGTCGTGCCGCTTCTATTATCCTGTCGGAATCCTCCGTTGCTGCCAGAAGGGGCATGGACACAGTCATCAATGCCTTTATGAACGGCATGAACGGAATGACCACAGATGAAATCGACAGGATGTTCCAGGGCATGCGCGAGTCCAAGAATGCAGATGAACAGGCACAGTACGCTGCCTGGTCGAAGCTGCAGCAGGATAAGCACCTTATGGCTTTTAATGTGGACCTGCACAAGAATGCGCAGCAGCGTGATGCGGGCATTGCCATGAAGCGAGCAAATGAGCTCCGTGAACGTACCCTGATGATGGAAGAGTTGTTCGGCAGTATCATGGAGAATGATACAACGCTGGAGACAGCTGTCACGAACCTTATCATCAACAACGGAAAAGGTATTAGTCTGGACGACATCAGAAGCAAATACAAAGATCGTCCGCTCATTATGGATGCATTGCAGAATATCCAGAACATGTCGAAGGAAGACAAAGAGAACCTGAAAATGATCAAGGAAGCAGGCGGCATGAAAGCTGTGAAGGATTTCATGACAGGTGCTATGTCGGACCCGGACAGAGAAGCGGCGCTGAAGCCGTTCCTTGCAGGCTATAAAGACAAGACGGTCAGTAAGGAAACACTGACAACTGCGCTCAATCTGTCAACAAGTGCTCTGAACAGGCTCACGGATGATGGCAAGAACATCAAGCAGCTTAATAACATCATAATAAGTGCTGATAAACAATTTGAAGCTATCAAAGAATCCGGATTGGACAACGAGTATTACAGAGATCGTTACTGGTCTGACTGGAAATCCGCGAAAGAGAAAATGTCTGACGAAGAGTTCCAGAAGGAGCTCAAGAAACACCATGAAGCATACGTTGCTTCCGGCCCGTCTGTTGAGCGCCAGCGTATGGTCCGCCGAGAAATGGCGAAGAAGGTTATGGAAGACAAGGAAGGTGCTGTCAGCGATGTGCTGAAACAGGCGAAAACCATCATAACCAACTACGCAGGCGACAACGCAGATGCACTCCTGAAGAGCTATCAGAAAGATGTAATCCTGGGCAAGAAGTCTGAAAAGGACTGGAGTGAAGAGCAGCTCAAAGGCTATGCAGAACGTGATGACATCATGAAACAGCTGGCTAAGGTCGGTCAGGCTGTGAATACATCCGTCATGCAGGAGACAGGGCTGACATCCGCAGGTCTCTCTCCGGAACAGGCTATGGCGATGGCTTTTAGTGACGGCGGTATCTTCGAGAAGCTGAACAAGGTACTGGATGATCTCGGTGGAGCATTGAAAGGTCTTCCGGAACTTATCACAAGTCTCACAAACAAGCTGAAAGGATAACATATGGCTGAGCGCATAAGAGTTTTCAATCAGACTGGTGGCATATCCTTCCAGCCGATACCGGATGCGAACACGTCATTCCTGACGATAACACCGGTGCGTACTGCACAGTATTTCCGTGAGGGTACTACAGTCGGTGGCACCAATGAAGCAGGGAGGCTGCGTGCGCTGTATGCACACATGCCGGTCACTGGAGTCCATATCCAGCAGTCTGTTGACATGAGCATCGCCAAGACGCTCAATGCTGACTTTCTGGTGTCCGAGTTTGGCGATGCTCCAGTTCAGATCATGCTTCAGGGTGTGAACTTCTACGGGAACGTCGTCTGCAGTGGCGGTTCTATGCAGCACAAGCAGATCATGGACTTCTATGAGGCGAATAAGCTGAGCGCCAATATCAAGAACCGCATTGACATCAGCATTACACCTTCTGTTTCGCCGAAGAGCGGCGTATTCCGCTGTGTGCTCTTCAAACTCAAGACGCAGACGCCCATAAAAGAAGGACAGGGCATCATTCCGGCATATACATATGAACTGGACCTGATAGGAGTCAGACGATGATTGAGATCAATAAGCTCTACGGAATCCTGCATGGTGCGGTGTCCGCAGCAGGTGCTTACCAGTGGTACGAGAAGAAGTTCACGGTCTGCAAGTCCAACGACAAGATCAACAATATTCTGGCTGTCATCTGCCTCACGGTACCGGAAGCCAGACGTGCTATGTTTGCCTGTCTTATCTGCCACGCGGTACTCAGCACGATCTTCGGCAAGGAGATCCAAGAACTCGACCCTGTGAATACCTATGTCCCAGTGGGCAGGCCTCCTGAAAGCGGAAATGATGATCAGCGGTTCTGTCTGTTTGATCTCATAGGCTCTACCCAGTCTTACCAGGCGCTGAAAGAGTACCTGGATGATGACATCAAGGCGAAGCTCCAGGCTCCTACCTTTATTGACTACATAGCAGCAGGTTGCCTGCAGATACTCAGGGAACTCCGTAATGAAGCGTGATCTCAGTGCCCATTCCAACGGCGTACTGCTGCTTGGGGTACATAATCTGAAAAATGCGTCCGGCTCTTCTAAGCCGGCTATGTTCTGCTGCACATCTGCGGATTACACGATGGGCATGAACGAGTTACCAACACTGAACCTTATTGTGGGTCAAGGTGAACCGATATCCGGTGAAGGTGCAACACACAGAGATAGTGACGGCAGTCTTACAATGCTCATAGAGCAGGGCGTTGCAAAGCGCTGGGAAGACGCCAAACTGTTGCGTTGCACTTTGTATGAGGCAGATAACGACGGCACACGCAAGAGCGCTATTTTCAAAGGCTACATAATCAGTGTTACAGAGCTTGTGAAGACCAGTGGTAATTCGACACGTTCTGTGAGAGTGCTCTGTATGGGTATCGGGGCTATGCTCCATATTGCGCCGATTGCCGGCTACAGACAGACCATCGGTTCAATCATGGTCAACGGAGCCCAGGGACAGGCAGAGCTGCCTACAAACGGTGTTGCACAAACTGGTTTCGTGGATCCGTTTGTGTATCTGGAAGGCGAGACGGCGGACAATCTTGTAGAGAACTACAGCAAGGATCTGCTCGGACAGGACATCCTGACGAAAGCAGCCTATCTGTCCAATGCCATTGTTGAGCATAGCCGTAATGAGGATGTAACCAGCCTTGATACACTGTCGCAGAAGATCGCGGAGTCCAAGGATACTGGCGAGTTACACCTGGATGACAATACACTGCATATCAAAAGTTGTCTGTGGTGTGACTATGCTGTGAACACTGACGTGCTGCACAAGACAGGAGCTGAGAAGAGTTTTAATCGGCATCTTTGTAATGCTCTGATTGATAACCTGCAACGCAGTTCTGTACTGGCGTCGCTGGTCGGCGTTCTCAGCAGCATGGATTTCCTGATGAATGTGGTTCCGCACTTCGTCTACGGAGGCTCTGCTGACGACTTCCGTATGGAGCTGATCCCGTCTGAGGCGTGGAACGCAACGGACATCCTGACGATTCCGGACATGTTCGTTACAGGCTGCAACACGGTGCTGAACCACATGGAGCACCTGAACGATCCGGAAGTCCTGGTTGTTGATTACTCGGACGGTGTTGGTGACACGGATGGATCTCAGACCAGCGGGCAGTCTACCGGTCTGTTTGGTGTATTCTCCCTGAACAAGGATGTCGCAGACTGGGCTCGTTTGCGGTACACCAGTGACAGAAACGTGAAGTGGCTGGAGCAGGCCAAGCGCAACATGGAGTCCAATTACTACAAGACACGGTTCTTCCGGGCTCCGGCATGGCTGGATTTCGCATATCTCACAGATGATGTTTCAGCGGCTGTCAAAAAGACTCCGGAAGACGAACCGGACAACGACAATGAAGCCAAGGGCGGCTACAAGACACTGACCAGCCAACAGCAGGCCGATTTCCAGCGCAGAGCACAGATTGCAGACCTGATTGCAGAGGCTATGTTCGTGTTCCTGCACGGGGCATCCGATGTTGCCACTTTCCAGCTGACGTCTGACATTCGATTCGGTCTGAATGACTCCATCGGCTGCCTGGAAAACCATATTGGAAAGGCTGTCGATATCAAGGGCTACCGTGGTATTCTGCGACAGGTCCGATACACATATACGTCCGGTGCCTCTACAAATAGCACCTACAGCATTGTCCTGGAGCGTGTGCGTCTGATCAACAGGAATGAGCCACATGTCAAGTGCCAGCTCTACAAGAAGCTGAATAAGAACACAGGGTCCTCTGGTATGAACAGCCTGTGGGGTGACAGCTCGTCAGGTTCCGCATCCACGTTCTCCGCTGCGCACAGTGCAATAAACAACCTGCTCGGTTCTGCTGATACCAACTTCAGTGCAACACACTCAGCAGTAAGTGGTCTGCTCGGTTCGCAGTCGTCATTCGACAGGAACGCAGCAAACGTAGCCCAGCAGATCTACAGTGCTTTTCATTAAGACAGGACGTTACAGGTAAATAGAGGTGACACATGGAAAACATCTTCGATAAGATCAAAAAGGTAACGCCCAAAGCGACTGCAGAAGAACTGGAGCAGCTGGACGAAGACATTACTGTCGCGCCCATTGAGCAGTTCAAGACCAAGACGCTCAAGAACCTGGTCCTGGACTGGCAGAAGGACCAGACGCCGGAGAAAACGTCGTTCATGCTGAAGAAGCTGAAGCCGACTATCAACTCGGCGCTTACCAGTTTTGCTCCAGGCATGGAAAAGTCCCTGTACATCAAGGCCACAAAGCTGGCTCTCGATGCGGCCCGTTCCTACGATCCATCCTACGGCACGGATCCCAGTACCCATGTGTTCCATACCCTGAAGCGCCTGTACCGGTTCGGTGCCAAGCGCAACAACATCATGCCGGTCTCTGAACGCAGTTATGCTGAGTCACGTTATGTCAAGGAACTGGCCGCTGAGTTCGAGGATCAGAAAGGTCGCGAGCCTTCCGCGATGGAACTGGCTGATCGCTCTGGATTCTCTCTGAAGAAGATCAACAAGATTCTCGACCAGAACAAGATCAGGAACGACAGCTCCACAATCAACCCAGAGACACATCAGTCCTATGTTGGTATGTCCGACCTGGATGACGACGATTACTTTGAGTATGTCTATGCCAGCGTCGGTCCCATTGACCAGAAGATCATGGAATGGTCCTCCGGCAAGCACGGCCGGCCGCTTCTGTCTAACACAGCAATCGCCCAGAAACTTCATGTCACACCGGCTGCCGTATCACAGCGCCGCGCCAAGATCATGGGCATGATGTCTGATGTCAGGAGCATGTTATGAAGCACTCCAAGGAAATCCTGCTCCTGGCTACCAAGATAGAACGTGCGGCTCTGCACACGATTCTGTCCGCTGTCTCCAGGCGGTACCAGAAAGAAGTGGCGCCCACAATGCCGTCCAGAGCAGAATCGGATTCCAAATATGCCGAAGAACTGCAGGGATTTGGAGTCAATTCCACAAAGTCCACAGCAGAAACAGCGACGGCAGTGCGCTCAGTGCATGAAGCCTCCCGTGCCCAGCGAGACGTTGAAATCATCAATACAGGGCACAAGGGTCTGATGCTGGCATGCCTGGTGAATGCTGTGATGCGCTCTGAGAAACTGGAACGTGAGATCAAAGCAATCGAGGAGTCTCCGCAATGAAAGACCTCCAGATTATACCGGCTGAAGAAGGCGCTGTCGAGTTCTATCCGAGAACAGCATCTGAGGACACAGGGCTGATGCTTCTGCAGAGGCTCTATGTCATGCTCTTCAGTGACGGTGCTACAGGCTACAGACAGGGCGATGGCGGATACACGCTGTGGAACTTTATTGAAGGCGGAAATATCCCAATCAAGGAAGTCTTCGATGCAGTCCTGGCTACCAGTTGTGCCTCTGCTGTGAACATGCTGGATGAGTCAGACAGAGAACTTATAGCCAGCTTCACCGGTGAGGGCTTCGAGGATGGCTCTGCATTACTCACGCTGATACTGCAAGACGGAACAACAGTGAAAGGAAAGCTGAACAATGGCTGATTACATAGAACCCACACAGAGCTCATTCAATAATGCCGAGAACACGGCAGCCGATGCTCTGGCGCAGTCGTCTCCCAACCTGATCACAAAGGCTGGTTCCGTCATCAGAGAACTCATTGTCCGGCCGGCTGCCTACCTTATGGCCTGGTCCAGGGATAACTTCCTGAACATGCTGGCGCAGTCCAGTGTCATGTATCTGAAAACATCCCAGGCTACAGAGAACCCAGTCGCTGATATGGTGGCATCCAATTACTTTGTCACCAGGCTTCAGGGGACCAGCGCACGCGGTATCCTGACGCTTACACTGGCCCAGCCGGTCCTGCGCATTACAAGAGGCTCGCAGTTCGTCGTAGGCGGTGCTACGATGGTGACGCCTGAGCAGTACCTGATTACCAATGGCGATACATCGGGAACAACATCGAATTTCACATACATCAAGTCAGTTCCCTACGGGGACTACTGGATTGCCAATGTTCCTGTTGTTAGCGCGATGCCTGGTCAACTGGAGCTTCCGGTTGGCAGCTCTGTCACAATCGGGTTCAGTACCAGCATTATCATTGATGCAGAATTAACCAGCCCGGTTACTGGTGGTTCCAACGTTGAAACAGATGCCGAACTCATGGCTCGCGCCGAATACAACACTGCAGAGTCTGGCATCGGTTCTTTCTATGGACTGCAGAAGAAGTTCTCCAAGGCACCTGTCGCTGTGCTTGGTTTATCTGTTGCAGCTGGTGAAGACACACCGCTGCTGCGCTCCAGATTCAACAACGTGAACATCAATCCGGGCGGCATCGTGGACTGCTATGTGAAGACAGCAAAGCAGGCGACAACAGACAATTTCCAGGTCACATGCACCAGGGTATCCACAGAAGACGGTGACACATACGTCGGCGAAGTGCCAGCCAAGTGTGTCCTGAATGTGAACTCCATCATCGTTGGTGGTGCTACGATCAAGACGTTTACACAGCGGTTTACTTCCAGCAGCCCGTCTGTGCCGGATGAAGGAGCGCGGCTCTCTATTCTGCAGAAGACCTATGTTGTATTCGCTGCCGGCAACATCACCGGAGCTACAGTGGATGCCACAGTGTCCTGCACCTACATACCAGGTATCGAAGCATTGCAGCAGTACATCGACGCCGACGAGGAGCATTTCATTGGCCAGGATACGCTGGTCAAGGCTGCTGTTCCCGTTGAGATTTCCCTGCGCTGCGGATACTCAGCCAGTGCCATGCTGGCAGATGATCAGGTCGCGCTTCTGCGACAGACCATCGCGGACTACATCAACAGTATCCCTGTAGGTACCAGAGCCATCAACTTCTCGGACATTCGAACTACATGCGCCACTGCTGTTCCAGCCGCAGACCTGCGTCTACCCTGTGTGATGACGGGACGGGCCAGCACCAAATCAGGGGCCGTGGACACCTTCTACAACAACACAGGCATATTCGATATCGCGGATCCCGCCAACGATGATTTCTGGGACTTCCAGGCTTGCTTCTTCAGCATCACAGTTGAGAATATCAGGGTGGAGGCCGTATGAACTGGGTAAGACGGATCAGGTTCCTTCTGGGTGCCTTCTGGTACCGGATTTTCGACGACCAAGATTTTGTACTTGGAGTTGAATTTTTCCTCAGCGTGTTCTACAAGTGTACGGGCTACCTGCTCGATAACTGGGTTGCCGGCATGTTTCCAATGCTTCCGACGGTGTATCCAGACGATATGCCGTTTGCTGTTCTCCTGGACCTTAACTCTTTGCATCGTGAATGGTTTACGTGGAAACAGTTTGTCAACAAGGACGTGACAGTAGCCGCTGGTCAGCATATCGGGAAGCCGACAGACGACGACTATGTGACACTGCACAGCGACGGCAGAGGCTGGGTTATGGATGTTGTGAGCAACACTCAGGAACCGGATTATCTGGTCGATCACCTGTACCGTGGAGAACTTGCCCTGACAAATGGGGCTGATTTCATATTTTCCGGCAATCAGATCCTGTTCTTCACAGACCCGACCAAGCTCAATATTCCGGCTGTGAAGGTTACGACTGCGGATGGTGAGCTGAAAGTCTATTTACAACTTACTGGAATTGTCGAGCGAGTTGTAAATAGCTACGATGCTATCAGTGGGTTCATGTCGCCGGAACTGAATGACTGTGCTTCTGTTGTTTGGGATATTCACCAGAACGGGGCTACCTACTACAATGCAAAGAAGTTGCTTGCGGCTGTGACAGACAGTGTTGTCTGTGACGAGGAAGGTGCCATCAACGAACTTTGGCAGGAACAGGGCTGGAACTTTGCACGTGTGAACGACAAGATCTACGAATCGAAACTGCCATGCAATTTGCATGCCGGCGATGATGTAAGGAAGGGAACCGTGCTGTTTGGCACGATGAAGTTCTACAAGGGTTCGGAGAAACCGGCTGCCAGCGAGATTCCTGGTGTTCGGGTTCGTACGGATGCCGGTGAGCTGGTCGCGGAGAACAGCACCAAGGATCTGGTCAACATAACTGGAACGACAGCTAATGTGCTGCCCTTGACAGGCGATGCTCCGACACTTCTGAAGTATCTGAACATCTGTATCCATAACAGTCTGAATGAGAAATGCCCATATATACAGGTACAATCGGACGATCCGGACATGCCAGCCGGCAAGATAAACCCGTACGACTTTGTGATGCGCCAGTTACGTAGAGGGCGCACATGTGCTGTCCGTCTGACGGCGATTTCACTCACCAAACTGGAAGCCGCGATTCAGGTACTACGTAAGAGCACGAATCTCGGCGGCCTCCTGACTCTTTATGTAAAGGATTCGACCGACACTGCTAATGTAACCCTGTCGGGCTTTACAGCCGACGCTGGAATGGGCGTCGTCGCTGTGGACGCCACCGTAACGATACAGGGACAAGCAGCAGAGGCCAGAATCCTTCCATGAGCAAGTGGACATTTCAAAGAGGCGGTAACAGGGTTATCGCCGATATTCTCAGCGGCTCCGGCGAGAAGCTGAACGGTATCTATATCACCTATGCAGGAGCAGATGCTGAAGCGGCTCCTGAAGTAGATCGAAAGTTCTTCGAATACCTGGCGAAACGGTCTGCCTGTGGCTATGCCAGAATACCTGTGAGAAGCTGTTCCGTGTCTGCAGACGGTAGCATGTTGTTCACTGGTTTGTTATCCGCTTCGGATCTTATAGGGTCCAAACCGACCAAGCGGTCCCGGATCACGACGGCAACTCTGGTGTCCATGAACGAGGACCCGACGAAGG